>Ga0123355_10005350_pt1:0-17500 | contig 18759 bp, 9 predicted proteins | sample TergutEmb28metaG_3_FD_89872 | JGI IMG/M metagenome (GOLD analysis project Ga0123355, IMG submission 89872) | Embiratermes neotenicus P1 segment gut microbial communities from Petit-Saut dam, French Guiana - Emb289 P1 | ecosystem: Host-associated > Arthropoda: Insects > Digestive system >... | reverse complement strand
TTCACTCCTATGGAATTTTCCGAGAAAGACTGAGCAAAACTCTGAATAATCTGAGCCAGGGTAAGCTACGTCCTGACACATGTTCCACCTGGGATCCTCCCAAATACCGTCGAGGAAGGCTACTCGTTTGTCACAAAATTCTATGGCTCTTAAGCCATGACCGATCTCTATTGAGGGCTATCCAGTGGCATAATATTTAAATACGGGCACTGTGTCGATGAGTGGGAACATTGCTGTTGATAAGAAACATAAACACCGATTTTCCCGGTACCATGTCAGCCACACGAAGAGGGTCTGTGCAGCGCAGGACTGGGATGCTGGAGACTTCATGTTCAGTTTTATTGAATTCTAGAAACATACACGTATTGTGTTGAAAAAGAATGGTGCGATTTTGGGCAGGCTATATCTCGAAATACGCAAGAGGCAGTACATTAATTGTTGCACTTTAGATTCTCCCACTTACACAGTTCCAAGGGCCGTCGCAAGAGTTTCTATACTTCGCAGTTCAGATTCGTGTAATCGCCATACATTAACGTGAATCGTATACCAGATGGATTACATTCTTGTTCGAAGAACCTGGATGTCAGCAAAGAAAGGGGTTAGCTCATGCAAAACTAAAATTACCTTATACTGAGAACGTGCGGTTTCGTATATCGTTTTCTTTCCTGTCTTCAAATTCACTTCTTCCTGCTCGTACTTTGAACATTCTTACTTTAGGTACCTCTTTCTTACACCAAAGACTAACCCACAAACCCTCGTAAAAAGTATGTGACCTATCAGTATTACTCGCATGGCAGACGTCTTAAGAGTAAGGGACTAAAAGGCGTTGAGACAGCAATGATTTTGTGTAACGGAAGGTTTTATGAGATTCTGACTTTACGTAACACGATGCTGTGCATTCTGGTAGGTAATTACGAATTCACAGTATCTACCATGACGCTGGAGGCAGTAATTTTGTCCGAAACGTTAGTAACTAACTACAAGAGTGAGAGGCGTCACATTATACACAACAGCAATTAGCTATGACTTTTGGAAGAGTTTGCAAGCAGTGGATGAACGCGTGAATGAACAAACATATACTTGGATTTTCGCGTTTGGCAATGTTTTAAAATCTGTAAATCAGGACCCCGTTTTGCAAATATAAAAGGTAGAGGACATCTAATTTACGGTCCTTGGTAATAAATTTTCGAAAACATTGTAAGTTTTATAATTGTTAAATTTTCAGTAAACTAAATAAAATATGGCAGTAATGCAAAAACTTTGTTCGATTCTAGACATAATGGTACCAACTATTGGAAAAAGGCAAGATCAATCAGTTGCACAGGCTTATTTTAAAGACCTATAAACATGAATATTCTTGTAACAATTTTAATAATCCCCGCAGTCATGGGAGTAAGAAGCTGAGATATCTCACTGTAAACACCATACGTCAAATATTTGGTGTAGGCCAGTAACTGCGTGCTAAGAATTAACGATTTGTAACTACTCCTGAACAAACATTATTAGGCTGACCAACTTGAAGGGGGATGAGAAAAGGTGGATATGTGACACGTATTGTTGGAGAGAAATTAACACAATGTTTTGGTGGAGAATCTTGAAGGACGGAAACAACATGGAAGACCCAGGGAGAGATAGGGTGATAATATTAAAATGGACAGTAAGAAAACTGGATGTGAGGGCGTAGACTATATTAAATTGGCTCAGGGTAGAATAAAGTGGCGGGATCTACAGAACACGGTAAGGAATCTTATGGTTCCACAAAATATGAGAACTCCTTCCGAGGCTGAGGTACTCTTCAGCTTCTCAAGGACACCGCACTATGCAGCTAAAAACTGCAAACATGGCAAAAGTAACCCTCAGATTATGTAATAAGTTTAAGGCGGACAGAAACTGTTCTTACAGATATATCTGTATAAAGTGAAACAGTTACAGCAATATCTCAAAAACAGAGAGAAATCTTACAACAGAAAGCTGACTTTATGAGTTCTATTTTGAGTTCCTTCCTCCGACGTTAAATTGTCGAGGCCATTCGGTAACAGTACAGAGCAAAAATTCTGTACTGGCCTCAGGGATGGAACTGGAACGGAACTCCAAGGCTACAGCAAATAAGTCAAGAGATCCAGCAGCATTCGGGTTAGAATAAAGAAGTCACTTCAACAGGGTAGCTCAAGGCCACAGCCGGTCACTTACGTTGCGTTATTAGGAAAGATATCGTGTGGTGTTTTGAACGAATACATGAATAATATGAGAAGAAAGTATTGTCTTTATATTATACATATTACCTGGGGACTGCGGTAGCACAGTGGTTAAGGTGTTGTGCTACAAATCGGAAGGTCGCTGGTTCGATCCCAGCTGGTGTCATTGGATTTTTCATTAACATAAAATCCTTCCGATCGCACGATGGCCCTGGGATCGCCTCAACCTCCAACAGAAATGAGTACCAGGAGCATTTCCTGGGGGGAAAAAGGCGGCCGGTGCGTAAGGCTGACAACCTTACCACCATCCTGTGCCGTTGTCATGAAATCTGGGAACCTTAACTTCCTGGAACTGTCTGGGCCACTCCAGGCCTCTAATGGGACTGCTTTACCTTTTTTTATACACATTACATATAATTAGACATATATTACCTACACCCCAACTAATTGCCCTCTTATGACAAAAATTTTGTGTTTTATTATTTTGAGGTTCACATGGACCGGCTTAAATAAGCCGTCATTAGGGAGACACAATTATAAAGAAACGAAGAATGTGTATCAACATAAATACATATCGTAGTCAAATATGTAGTGCAGATGTGTGTACATTATGTCAACAGACTGATTTCATAAAACACTTTAAATTAAAACTGGCGCTTTTATTAATATTATTTTCGTTTTATTTCTACTTTTAATTCAATTAATATACTGATATCTGACTGCTACATTTTACACACGTTTGTAGTACGTATTCGACGAAAATGCTTATGCATATTGCTATACATCCTGTTTTTCTGTGATTGAGTCCCCCTGACGATGGTGTATTTAACCCGTAACATGTAAGGAGATGAAACCTACATAACAATACAACATATACTTGTATTCTGTTTGTCATAAAAGTGCAATTAGTTGGAATTTTTTATGTTTCGACAGCACTCGTGGGTCTAGACTTACTGCTTGTGAGGTTTCGAGAACACACTCAAGACACAGCACACTCGGTAACACTCCTCTAGACGAGTGATCGGCCCGTCGCAAGGGCCTCTACCTGACAACACACAACGATGACAAGATAGACATCCATGCTTCCGGCTGGATTCGAACCCGCAATTCCAGCAAGCGAATGGCCGCAGACCCACGTCTTAGGCTGCGCGGCCACGGGGATCGACAATTAGTTCGAATGAAATATAATAATTCAAGTGTTATCTGTTTCTCTTACATACGCCCGCACGTTTAGAGAGGGCACCCTGAAGTATCCTGATGAAGAAACGTTACATAGCAGATATGAATTACACTAGAATAATACTGATAAATGCTATAAGTGACGTAAAATTGGATAACACAAAATGGTATAGTGCCTAGGCTACTTGCCGGACGACCGAGGTAACTTACGTCTCTTAGCACAAAATGTACCAGATTTTTCTTTCCTCCAAAACGCCCGAGCTACTTCGGAGGCCCACCCAGCCTGAAATTCAGTAACTAGACGGGACTCTTTCCCGGGGTAATCGGCTGAAGCGTGAAGGTGATAGCTGGCGCCAATCTAGTACCTTCATGGCTTGAACAATGAAATCATTAACCTATTACCTTGTACCATACAACTTCTTCAAAGGTTTTCGGCGACTCGTCACCTCACAAACACGGGTTCAGTAACATAGCATTGGAATTAATGGTGGAGATAGTGCAATTATAACAAATTTATCTTCGAGAAATTCCTGCCTCATCACCAAATAACTGTGTGGAACCAACACATCGTAAAAACATTGTCTTTGGTTCAGATTCCCTCGGATCAGCCTCGCCGTAGGAACTGATATATTTAGAGGAGGTTCACATATTTAAATTCTCTTCGTAGGATATAATTCTTGTTAAAGTGTATTGTGAATCCTGTAAGATCCTAAGAACTCTTACACTTTTCGGAAGAGGAGACAGTAAATCTACGGATATATCAAGCGGTAAAATTGCAAGAAGAACCGTACTTGCTTTCCCAGGTACGAAAGCCGGTCCTTCAAGTTCCTAAGAAAGTCTCGTTTACATCACTTAGAAGCATGCTGTTTTATTCAGTCCAAATGTTTTGGGTTAGAGAGTAAGATTATTCTAATAGTGACAAGTAGAGTGGTGGGGTAGATTTCTCTGCTACTGTGCTTACTACAGTACAAGAGTGAGGGCCGTCCTTCCTAGTGCTTCAGTTGGCACTCCGTCATCACACAGGAGCGATGTTACCTGGACCGTTCCTTCTGTCAGTCGCTGCGTTTCTCGCCTCGGCAAGTGAGTACAATGTCGAACACCTGCAGTGTGAAGTGCTTGCATGTAAGCCTGAGTCATGGCATAGAGACGTGCAGATATTGCAGGTGTCATGTTCAACTGACGGATGCAGAAATTCCTTCACCGAGGATAACAGCCGGCCTTAACCCTTTCTAGCACAGTGGTATCTATGTGCCACCAGAATAACACTGAAAGGACGCTGAATTTTAACCACAGAAAATATTTATGGGGTTTTCTCGTGTTATATGTTTATTTCGGTTCGTACTTCCTCCATCAGACGATGTTGAATTATAAAAATCTGAATACTTGTTTTTTTTTTATTGATCCCTTTGATATTTCATCAGATCCTTTATAAATGACGTGCACAGCTATTTTATATTTATCATTACTGTTAAATTTTCTTTGCTTCCGATTGCATGGAACTTATATTCTAGAAGTATTAGACTGTTGTTACCCGCGTTTTAATTAGGAAGACGTGGCTCTTATGTTTTAATATATTTCCTATTAGTAGTGGTTAATCACCTAAGGACGGAAGTAATTAGCTTCAAATTTTGGTGACGATGGAAAAAATCTCTTGTTAATATTAGTCTATTATTCATGTGAAAACACCGCCAAAAATTTCTATGCTACAAATTAAGGGTTTTTGTTTAGTAATGGTATTAATTGTGGCTTATTTTACCACGCTACATCAGAGAACTCTAGTGTCGAGTATCAAAATTGTCGGCAAATAACAAATTGGAATGAATGTGTAAAAAGAAGATAGGAGCCAAACAACGACAATGTACGGGAATCTGTCTAAATGGACTGAGCAAAACTACGGAAAGTTCACTCATGATTTTTTATGTCCCAGGCAATTCCTGACCGCGTTGATCAAATTAGTGGCTGTTATGATTTTCAGGATTGAAAGTCATTACTTCTCTCAAAGACGCTTGACACTTGACCTGTGACACTTTTCTGGGCAACTGTATGAACGATCCTTGACAATGTCTACAAAGTCCTAATGTAATAATTGTTACCACAAGAAAATATCTTACTGCAGGGAATAGAAAAGATGAAACAGTGGCGCGCTTGTTTATTAAAAAATTTTCAAGTTATAAAAATTAATTTTTAAATCGCAATCTTTTTAGTGGGATCCTTGACAACTGATTATTTAAATTACGATTCTAAATGTAGTCACTTAAAAAAAGGCATTCCATAATTGAAACTCTGCAAATACAAATTCTAACTATATTTATATGAATTAGATCTTATAGTTTAGATTTTAAATTCGTGATCTTAAATCATATTTATGCGACAGATAATTCTACTTATGTAGATTCTAAAGTCAGGACTCAAATAGTACATACAGGAAAGACGACTGTGATAGCTGTAATTGCATTATCATGACTAGAAGTCACACAACCACGAACGAGAGTCTTAGTAATTCTGATTCTAAAATTATGTTTTTAAATCGCTTTCACACAAACATCGATGTAGAAGTTTAAGCTACAAAATAATGACCTACATATCGATGTTGAATATTTAAACCTTAAAATAATGATGCACATATCGCGTTCATAGAAAATTGAAGTTGAAAATTAAAACTATAAAATAATGATCTACATAAGCATTCACTTAAACATCAATGTTGAAGTTGAAACAATAAAAAAAAATCTACGAGTGAATGCATAAGCAACACAACTTTGATAACTGTAATTCTGAGATCATTACTTGGAATAAATTACATAACGGTAGAACATATTATAAAAAAAAAAAACTTTCGTTCAAGACAGCATAATGTTCAAATAGCGAAACAGAAAATAGCCACGCAGTTTCAAAAGTCAGCGTCGTCTAGATCTTGAGCACACACACTCAGGCCTAAGTGTTGCTTTATAGTACTTTTTTCCGGAAGGGGGGGTTATTAATATTAACCCGTCTCATTTTTCAGTCAATGTCTTATTATTGATTTTACGATTAATACAACATGATAGATTATTTATATTAATGTGCTGAATGTGATTAACAAATGAATATGCAAATATTTATGGTGTTGTATTAATCGAAAAATCGAAAAACAACAATTAATTTGTATTTTCTTTAGCCTTGATTTTGTAAATTTTTTATACTTGAACTTGTCTTCTGATGTGTGACGTCCTGCAGTCTGGTAGAGATTTACCGACGTTTCAGAAGAATCTTCAGCCCTGAAGATGAAGACAGCATTTATTCTGAAACGTCAGCAAATTACTACCAGTCTACACGGTGATAAATTCAACAAAATGTCTTCATTATTAAAATGTGATATTCTACAAACTTGGTTTTAAAGAATATAAAGATCTTATTACTTCAACCAGCCTGACATTCTCGAGGGCAACCGGTGGTCTACAATGAGTGTCAAACGGTAGAGTTAGTGACAGCAACAAACAAAATAATTCGGAAATTCTCGTGGCGGTAGAGCGAAGTTAATTAGTGAAGCAAAATAGGACAAATTACATGTGGACAATATTTCGTTGCGTTCATTTACGGAAACCGTAGACATAATGGACGTTAAGTCACTGTCTACGGAAGAGCAAATATAGATGAAAGGTTTGGCTGATCGCAGTGTGTCTTCTCTGTTTAATGTACAGGAATCAATTTGTTTTATGTGATACATTAAAAAATATATTTTGTGAATGAAAGTACCAGAGAAGAGTATTTGCGTCCTTTGCGAATCGTTCTATTGATTTTCTAATCTATAACAAAAACTGACGTATAATGCGAGAAACAAGCGAGCGCGCACACACACACACGCGCGCGCGCGCGCGCGTATGTACATACATACATATGTATGTATATATGTGTTTGTGTGTGTGTGTGTGTATATATATATATATATATATAAAACTACTGTGAAGAGGGTAATTTAGTACTGGCAAGTAGCATACCAGAATACGCAGTCGATTATGTTAAATAAGTATTCAATACTGCTGGATATGAGTTTCGTGCAGTACGTGGGACACTAAAAATGCCTTCATGAAAATAGTGCGAGATTTTATAGCTTAATTTAAATGCCTTACGTCCGTCACTCAAATGTTAATCAGATGTTAAGTACAGCTGTCAACATTACTGAAGCTACAAATTTCTGTTCATATTAATATGTATTTGGTAATCAATAAAGGTATAACGTCTCCAGTTCTTTAAAATTTCTCTCACCAATATCTCCGTAAACGTCCCATTTCGGATTTAAATGTTTTTGGTTATATCGATGTAATTTAACGTGAGTAATGTTCTCCCGATGTCCGGTACAATCCCTCGGGGACATTCTGTATATATGAAGTTATCATGTCTGCACCTAAGGAGAGTATCGTCATCTAAAATGTGGCATCGTTTCGTCTGGCAGCTAGTTCTCAAAGCTGTAGAGGAACTAGCAGCCTACTTATCGGAATGCAAGAGCCTGTCTCATTATATCTGTTCTTCTGTCCTATCTGAAGTGCACACACACACACACACACACACACACACACACACACATACCCACACACACACACACACACACAACAGTTGTGTAAAAACCGTTGTGATTTACCGGTACTCAATTTTAAATTTCACACAAAACCCATACCAACGTTTTCACTGAATGAGTGTTGTTTCACTCTGAGATGACCAAACAAAACGTCACTCAAATCTAAAACCTGATGGAAGTCCAAAGCAAAAGTCGGAGGAAGAGTTGCGTTACAATACATTTTATCCAGGAATGTTCATTGCTGATACGAAGCCAATATAAATTCTGGTTTTTCGAACAAATCCTCACAAATTTTTCTCTACGCGTAATTTTTGAGAGTGATCCGTTGCCTGTAACGACGCTGACGTTATGAAAAATAAACGATGTTACGAGGCAAATAATGACGCAATCCGTGATGTCATACAGCAGTCATGTGGTCACAGAACCGGACGACCGGCTCACGCTGATTGGCGTTCCATACAGTTATCCTGAGTCCCTGAAGGTAAATACCGGACAGCGAGTTAAATTAGGCCAAGAACGTTCTTTCTACATACTTACCAATCCATTGTTCACTAATTATCCTAGCATTTGACATATATCTACTGATAGAATCGTTAAATAACTTAACACCCATATATGTAAAGCCATGAATTCTGTATCAATAGACTTTTCCTCTTACAAAAGTACCTGTGCTGTTATATGGGTGCGAAGCGTGGTCTCTCAAACTATGGGCAGAATATAAGCTGCAGGATTTCAAGAATAAGGTACTGAGGAAGATATTTGGGACTAAGAGGGAGGAGATAACGGGGGAATCGGGAAAAACTGAACAGTGAGGAATTGCGTGATTTTTAAGCCATGTCAAATATTCTTGGAGTGATCAAACAAAGAAACATGGGGTGGGCAGGACGTGTGGCTTCTATGGGGAAGAAGGAAGGTGCATCTAGTGTTTTGATGGGGAAACGCAAGACAAGAGACCACACGGAAGGCGTAGCAGTACATGGAAAACTATTATTAAGATGCGTCTTCGAGAAGGGGGATGATGGGGGAGATGTCAATTGGGTTCGTCTGGCCTAGGATAGGGAGAAGTGGTGGGCTTTTTTGAATACGGTAATTAACCTTCGGGTTCCATAAAAATAAGGGGAATTTCTTGATTAGAGGAAATATTAGGTTCTCAAAAAGACTTTACCCCATGAAATGAGTTAGATATTACCCTCGATAAAGTAAGATATGGGACTTGAAAGTATTCAAGATACCAAATAAGTTAAGTACCTGCCTTTTCCATTCGATATTTGGTGCCCACATCGCCCATAATTAAATCAGGTACACAAAGACACACAGTTATATTTAGCATCTTAAAAGCTCATTAGTGTATAAGCCCCACTTGCTGTACCATTAAGAGTCTCAATTTTTTCCGCTCTGTGTATTTCGTAGGTTTCTAAATAAAAAAGAACAATTGTTTTTCTAAACAGCTTTAACTAAATCGTGATTGTAATTGAAAATGTGTGTACTGTGAGGTAGGGACTCGGTTTTTAAATATTTGGCACATGAAATTCAGACCTCAAATGTTTAATGTAAGCTTGCAAAAAGCAGGTGACTTCCTATACAGGGCAGAACAACAGCAGACTCGTATCAGACTCCGATTCTAGTCTCGCCTCTCTGAACATTGTCTGCAACAACCCACGCAGCACGCTGTCTCAGTGGGCCATGGACGGACATGGCCTCCACTATTTGTACTTTATGGGAACAGTTTTACACACGGCTGACCAGCAACCGCAATGCTTTCCCGCTAGTTCTTAACGTTTCGTCCTTGAACTTCTAACGAACTGAGAAAACGGCTAACTCCGTGTAAATCTACACAGCAGTCATTTTTGAGGATATAATATATTTTCAGACAGTCAAGAAATTTCCAGCGTTTAATAGGACAGGATGTTTCATTAATATAAGCATCATGGCATGCCGCTTGTACCTGTTCTGGGTCACGCGTATCGAATACACGTCATTCCATTCTATTTCTTGAAGCTCCATTCTAATATTATCCTCTCATCTACGCTTAGGTCTGAAAGCTGTCGTTTTCTTTCAGGTTTCTCTGCCGAAACCTTGTAAGCATTGCTGTTCTTTCCCACGCGTACACTACCCGAAAGCGTCATCATCTGTTATTTGATCACCCTAAAAATATTTGAAGGAAAATACAAACCACGAAGCTCCACACCATTTAATTTTTTCCATCTTCCTGGCAATTCGTCCTTATTGTGTCCAAATATCTTATAAGCACTCCCATATCAACTGCTATCAGCCTCAATTCCCCTCTCAATGTTACCATTACTGAGAAGACAAGACTTGACATCAACTAGAGTTTATATTGTCATACTCTGCGGCCCTCATTCTAGAGTGACATGCCTAGTTTCGTCACAGTTAACAGATTTACTCTTTCCCTGCAAACCTCAGAAGCTTACATGTAAACAGAAAGTGTCGTCGAATTCTTGTCGAAATTTCTTTAGATCTGCACATTAAGTAAAGTGTCAATATATTCTGTCACAACAGGAGTCTGTGGAATTGCACTGCAATATGAGCATCACTCAGTCATTTCCATTACTGATTAGAATAACGGATTATAGCACAATACACGGGTCTACTAATTTCCCCAAAATCTCGAAGCCACCTCCACATTCCAAGAGTCATAAGAGTGGCACGCAGCAAGTTCCACGCTGGGGACCCACAGTGCTGCGGTGACCTGTAAGCCTCACTGTTTTCTGGTTATATATGCTCGAAATTTGCCCAGTGATATAAGAATGTAAGGGAGAAACGCTGCACTAAGTATCCTGAAAATATTAGGCGTCACCGCATAAAATTTAGTCGCACGTGGAACCAGGTGCCAAAATCTGTGTACCGTTGGCAAAATATGTCAGCTACATATGGTTTCCAAGTATTTCGATATAGCTGACGCCAATTTTTAGGTTCGGGGGGGGGGGTTTAAGTTCAGGAATTTTCTCAGTTTATCCGTAATAATTGTTTTTGGCTACTAAGACACCACATCTCAAGTCCTGCGTATGGGTCCAGTGCTCTCGTGCATCAAGCACAGAGTGGCCCAATTTACAATATTGTGTTTTTACGTATTCATAAATGTTTTTGAATTCATGCTAAAATCTGTGGTTCAGTCTACTTCCTCCAATAACAACCACGCTTCACCTTCGTACAACAGAGGAAATCTTACCAAGTGTATTTTACCGCGAGATAATCAAATTGAGTATCTTGTCGCAAACAATTTTTTTTTCTAAAATTAGGGTAAAAGTATGGCTTAAATTAATAGATTTTTATTTCCATTTAAATATAATTCTAGACGCTACCGTCTTTCTGAAATAAATGTATTAGTGGTTTACTGGACGATACCGTCAGTAACTGAGGTGCTACACAGTGTCTAGTGATTGGTTAGCAATGAATTTGGAAGTACGAGGAGGAAGAGGTTAAGGTATGAGCTACGTCAACGACCTCAGCATTCGCCGCAGGAAACGGAGGGAAGCCACAGAATACCTCAGTGAGAACAGTCGGCGTCAACGCTAAAATACGAACCTACAACTTTCCCGACAAGACTGAATCACCTTACTCGAAGGAAATATTTTGACTTCGCTACCATTTCAAGGATTTTTATTTTCCATTGTGACTCATTTTAAGTGGTCATAGTGACTGGGTTGTTATGTTTATCCAGTTCTGAGGAGTTTCACTGTGAGGCCGGGGCTGGGTTAAGTGTATTTCGGAGGAAATTCGTGCCACATTCTTCATAGCAGAAGTGGGTGTGTGGTCACGTAAGTCAGTCACTACGGCAAACGATCAGTCAGCCATTCCATCTTGTGTCAAGGTCTCTGGTGGGCTAGGCCTCCTCACTGTTGAGGTTTCGAGATCACACTCACACACACACACTCGGTATAACTCCACTGGACAAGTAATTTGTCCGTCGCAGAGACTTCTATCTGACAACACATAATACTCACAGGAGACATACATCCATGCTCCCGACGGGAATCAAACCCGCAATCCCAGCAAGCGAACAGCCGACCCATGTCTTAGACCACGCAGCCACCGGGATCGGCTCAGAGATACCATACCTCCTATTTTTCCAGACATCTCCCCTTTTTAAAAGATAAAATTTACGCACAGGCTTTTGATGTCGAAATTTTTCGGCTTTTCATTAATCGATGTTGTTACAAACTGAACCCACAATAATAATTAATAAATAAATAAATTACAGCCATGAACGAAATTAAACTTTTCTTCAAATGGTTCATATATATACAAGGTATAAGAATCCAATTCCCACGAAAATTGCTCTCCGAGGTTACAGGTAAAGAACTGTTGGCATTTCACATATTATTCGAAGTTTCGCTGTGCTCTGCAAGAGTATTATTCTGTTTCCTCCTCATTTTCGAATGTCCTTCAGCCTTAAGTGTGTGGATTGCTGTAAGAACAGTGAACTAAGAGGATTTGTAAGGTTCAGTATTGGCGAAGAATTAGAAGTGAATGGAAGAGTGACAAATTCACAAAGATAAAAAATAAATGCACTTGGCGGATTAAAAAATACTAATACATGCATCATACTTTTTCAAGTTTTGCAGAATACTTCATTGGTATGCTCTGAAAGAACATGCTGTTTTGGCACATCACATCATAATGTCAAGATTCTGAAAGTGATCTGAAAATGTTGGAGATGCTCTCCTGTTACATTAGAGTCGTAAAAGATATCTTATAATTATGATAATTAAACCTTAATAAGGACATTATCACCCATTTTCTACGCTTGTCGGCCTCCAAGTAAAGAAATTTACGATAAAGTAAGGGGAAAAGAAGACAAAATTTCTTCTCACGAAGCCATTACGAACGATAGCAGAACACTGCGTCTGCAAGTCACAGTAGGATATCTTATTAACATATTAATTTCTCCAATTCATTCCTTCTTTCTGTTAATTTTGTTTCTGTTTTAGTAAGGAAAAGAATAAGAAAAGTGTCAACTTTTTCTACGTCTCAGGACTTCCTACTTTCTGCATTGTATCGCCAAGCTATCACAGTGATAACTAAATGAGTGGTCTGTGAATAATGAATACGTCTGCCATTCATTAGTTCTACTTCTCGGGGTGAGGAATTTTAATCCATTCTTGGTGTTATCTATTGCTGTTCATAAATGACAAAGCGTAGATACAAATTTACGGATGATTTGAAAAAAATCGTGTTTACGTGGTGGCCGAAACGAATTCGACTTCTAGAGACATTAGTGTCAGTTGCTAATAAAGGACTGTTAGACCTACAGGCACATGAGGAATCAGCAAAAACGAAATGAATGATCGAGGTAAAAGAACTGCATCAAATACGAGCTACTTGCTACTTCACAGTGATGACGTACACGTGGCTGATTGTACCTTCGAGTTTAACCGCAAGAATCAAAACAACAAATCGACGGACTGCGCGGTCTTCTAATGACGAAACTTTTTTCTGGGCTAAGAAAGAGCCCGGAAACATCACATGCGAGCAAGAAAACAAATACAGTTATTAATGGTGTTAGTATCTCCTCATGCAGTTAAGTCGTTTGGGTAACCGTGGTAGACATTCCTTTGCTGCGGGGCTACTGATGCAAGCAAGTGTCTAGCTGTTAAGAAGTTTCCAATACTAATTCAATATTTTGACTGGGAGAAATGTGGACTGTCGACAGGACGATTATACATTCAAATGAACACAACTGCAGCAACAGCCATCATCGCAGATATTCACTGGACTCTAAAAGATTCTTACCTTGTTAGAAATTACACAGAATTTTCTAACGACAATTGTGATAAAATGTTTGGGGAGGTAGCGCGCTTCTTCAGAGGTTATGTTTTTCTTGAGTTCAAGATTAAAATAAAACAACTTAAATGACATTGTTTGTATTTTAATGCAGTAAGGTTTGTTTGTGACATCATGATCTACTGAACAACCGCACACTCTGTAATTAACCTGACTAATTTCATGGCTGTTTATACTGAAATCAGTGCGAATGTTATATACAACCGACGGTCCCGGTGACCGCGTGGTCTAATGTGTGTGTCTGCGGGCCCTCGATTGCTAGCACCGCGGGTTCGAATACCGCTGGGAGCACCGATATTAATCTTTATGTTGTTGTGTGTTTTGTAGATGAGGATCCGATTAAGACTTCCGGGTAGATACAAGATGGGGCGCGTGTGCCTAACGGTGTGCGAGACTGCCTAGACCGGAGTTGGGCTATTGATCCCCGGTAAAAACTCTTTGAAACCTTTCTGTCAAGTGAAACATAAGTTTTATTGAAGTCCATAATTGGCTGACATACTGCCCTTTTGTTCCCCTTTTTTATTATTTGATAAATGCCGAATACAACATCAGTGGGGCATTCGATATAACGAAGTCTGATATACTGACAGATTCCTTAAATAAAAAACAAATAGATCGATAAATAGAAGAATAACTTTTCTAGCATTTACAGCAGTGGTGTCTTAAACCCTAAATTAACTGTATATAAAAATACAGAAGTTACAAGATATGAACGCCTTTCCTTAATAATGCGCTTCCCTCAAGAAAGAAAGCTGCTGGGTGAAGATACTTATTTTACTTCCACAATAAATTTCTCCGTTTGCGATGTTTTCCTCACGTTGTCCCCCCACATATCAATTCACTGCTTTATGTGTTTATCCTCCCTATATTGAAAGAGGCAGTGGCCTATCTCAGGCTGTCAGTCGTCCGATTCTCACTGCAGGGATCGGCGTCTTTTCCAGGGAACACCAAGTTTTATTAGTGGCAGTTAAAACGACACAGGCGGGTTCATCTTCGAGGGTTTCCTTTCACATTGTCAACTATCATATCGCCGATGTTCCACATTCATCTGTCATCCTCAGAACTGATAATGGGTTCCTTAGTGGCCGCAAACCAAAAACAGCTCATTATCACGTCGTCATACGACGACACGGACGAAGTGGCGGGCCTGCCGGACAGCTGCCCGGGCGCCGAACTATAATGGGCGCTAAGAAGTCACCAGAATAAGCTGAAATATGGTGCTGGTACACTTAGGTTTCCAAGCGTGAAAGGATTTCTCCGAAGATTATCCATCATTTGCGAACGCGCCTTCAAAAGTGTTCGCCAGCTCTGTCCTAGGCCAAAAACGTTTGAAGAAATCGGTTTAACGGGTGCCGAATTACTAATCTGCCCATCGCGCTCATTTATCTCGGGCCGGCTCTGTATGACATTCCACAAACTTTGTAACAGAAACACCAGATTCTCTTTCGAACGAGGTTCTGTAGGGAAGGTAGAGTCCTGGTGTGGTTCTCGTGCTTGTACTTTGCAGTCCTCTTAAAACGGAGGCATTGTGGCCCTACGAAATGTTCGTACACGCCGCACAGTACGGTGCTATCACCGCTGGTATATGATAATGTTCCTCTATGATCTCCCCGTTTAACTCACTGCAAAAGTCCTTACTTGCAAGAATGAGTGAAAGTCATCACACTCATCGCCACTGTAACACTAGCACCATTATTATCAACCCAAATTTAAGGGCACTTTCAAAAACACGCAGATGTCGCTTACTTGGCCCGATTCCTCTTGAACCTACTCTTGTCTTTCACAAGCCAAGTGTATTGGACGTAGGCTTGTGTATCTGTATCCGCGAAAATACTTTGAAAAAAACATCTTTCTTGTAAACTTTGCAAAGCATTATGCCAGTAGATACAACTCAGTGTTTGTACTAATGCGTTCTAAAATTAATACGTGTAATAACACTGTAAAAAAATAAATTCCGAACTTAGTGCCAATCTAAAGCCAATATTAGTGCAATAGCACTGCACTGCGAAATTGTGTGATACAGCATCTTCCTAACAAAATCTATCTTCTTCTAATATAATTTATTTTCACATTTCATAAGACCATGGTAAAAATGTGACGTTCGAATAACTCTCTTGATGAAGATTCAAGCGTTTTGTGACATGACGCTGTATTGAATAATATTTTACGACGTTTCGAAGGATCTTACTGCCTCTATCTTCGGGTTACAAATAAACCTGCCGTCTTTCACCAGCTACATCTTGAAGATGGAAGCAAGGAACTCCTCCAAATCATCTGTATTTATTTACCAGGTGGCATGAGTTTTATCCCACAAGACTTGTATATTCACCAACATGGCAGATGTGCGAAATAGGTTATATAGATACGCTTAGCTTTTGTTTCCATAGATATTATTAAAATACGACTGGAATTTTATCAAGTGAAATTTTTCAATAAATGCGCACTATATACATCTTGAATATTAATATATTTTCTTACAGGCATGTGCGTAATGAATATATCACAAACGTGCCTACAGCAGCAAGCGAAAAACTAACACATTTCACCTTTTTGTTTCCTGTGGCGCTGCGATCAACGCTGGCTAGGGCCTCTTCATTCACGAGGTTTCCAGATTACACACAACTACGCATCACAGTCGGTAGGACTCCTCTGGACGAGTGATCAGCTCGTCGCAAACACATTTCACTTATAACAACAAAATGTTTTAGGCGCGTTCGCAAAATTGCGGAAAGCGAATTTTGACCAAGTTGTTCTATGCGGACTGACAGATATGACGAAGCTAACAGTCGCTTTCCGCAATGCTGGAAACGCACTACAACGGCGTAATACAACCAACAATCAAAGGTTAATTAAGAGCTACCAACTGCAGCCAGTTGACTAAAAGGATAATTCAGAGGGCAAATAAAAAAAAAATCCAACATATTTATTGAAAAGAGACACTCTAGGGGTAAGACAAACCGCTGGATATATCAAAGGAAGTCACTATACTGAAGCACGGTCGTACCTGAGTACAGCCCCTGAAGTCTACAAATATGGTGACACACACTGTTGCTGGCACTGAAGCATTTCACGCATTTCACAAGACATATGCACGTAAACTAAGGGCCAATTACTGTACGACATAAGGAAAGGTGTATAATAAGGCCTCAACAGAAACTTGAAGAAGTCCTTGGTGAAGAACCGTAGGGTTTGAAACATGTCGGGCATAGTGCACCAAACTGAAACACATCTAGTTGTATTAGACGGCAAACACTGCTTGACTTGATGCCCTGACTTTGCCATTCACTGTAAGAAGGTGCGTGGACAGTGCTGGCGCTGTTTCGAAGTTGCCGTCAGTGAACAATGTATGACTTGCGCAAAGAATTTCAATATTTCTTGTTAATATCTCTGCGTCCCCTGCACCCGAATCAGAAATGAAGTATTGCACACCTCCAAATGTGTGCCGACAATTAAATCTTGCAGCAACTGCACATCTCCATCGGCCTGTGACTGTTCTGTAGGCCGGTGAGTACGCAGGATGTTACGGTCTGGTGCCCTGCCGCTTAACAATTCTACATCCCTCATGTCACTTAGAAGTGAACGCACATCACTTATAGAAGATTCTGCAGCTCTTCTTTTAATTGTACTTGCTGTATCCACAACAACCTCGTGCAACTAGGACTGAGTTCCATTTGAGATAATTTATATTTTATTAAAGGACCAGTTCAGCACTGAAAATTCCATTACTTTCTCTCCCCATGCGCCACTTATTATTATTATTATTACT
>Ga0123355_10005349_pt1 | contig 18760 bp, 14 predicted proteins | sample TergutEmb28metaG_3_FD_89872 | JGI IMG/M metagenome (GOLD analysis project Ga0123355, IMG submission 89872) | Embiratermes neotenicus P1 segment gut microbial communities from Petit-Saut dam, French Guiana - Emb289 P1 | ecosystem: Host-associated > Arthropoda: Insects > Digestive system > Gut ... | reverse complement strand
TGTATGATCTGATTATCATCACACTGTGCATTTCTCGTACTGTATGATGTGATTATCATCACACTGTCTGTGCATTTCTCGTACTGTATGATGTGATTATCATCACACTGTCTGTGTATTTCTCGTACTGTATGATCTGATTATCATCACACTGTCTGTGCATTTCTCGTACTGTATGATGTGATTATCATCACACTGTCCGTGCATTTCTCGTACTGTATGATCTGATTATCATCACACTGTCCGTGCATTTCTCGTACTGTATGATGTGATTATCATCACACTGTCCGTGCATTTCTCGTACTCTCTTCCACCATTCGTTTGTTCTATTCTAAAAGTTTCTCGTTTCAACTACTAAAGGACCTCTCTTGTGTGTGAAGTATTTTGATTAGCAATCGTCACAGTAAAACAATTATACACACTCAGGTTGGCACTACCGAACTGTTTTTATTATGTTTGCAACACGGTTTAGCCCGTCTGGGCCATTATGAAGTAGTTCAATATAAAACAAGTATATATATATATATATATGATACATAAATAGCGAACATCACAAAATTCGATGCCAAAGTGTGGAGCTCATGTACAAAGTCTCAATATATTGTTAAACTTACATGTACCTCCAAAGCAGACCAACGTCCAATAAATACAGTAGAAGTCCAATTATCCGGACGCTGTTTATCCGTTTCGCCAATTATCCGGATCGGCTCAGCCCTTCCAGTAAGCATTTCCTTACTGTAACTGTACTGCATCTTTTTATGGCTTAAAATGTGGCCCCAGCCGTCAACTACATATAGTGAATTGTGTATTAATGATTTGTTTGTACGTCAATAAATATGTAGCCTAAAATATCCGTTTGTAAAAATTTTGTTCCACTTCAAACTTTCAATGTAGCCCATTGTCAAAGAAAAATCCAGTTATCGGGATTTTCTGCATATCCGGACGGCTCGCCGTCCCAATTAAACCGGATATGTGGAGTTCTGCTGTGTAAATTTGTAGAGGTCTAATATACAGTATATGGGCCGGGGCTGCAGGGTGATATCCGCTGACTGACTAACCGACTAAGCTTTGTGTAAATCACCGCCGTGATAATCCGCTGTCACATGTTCACACTCGATTTACCGACTGAGCTATTCAGGCACGAATTGAGCAGTCCCTTCCAAGGGTTAATCGAGCATGTGGCCACGTGTGTTACAGAACCCACACAATAGTGCGAGGCTCCGTTCAACAAGTGGCACTGTCTGTAGTCAGTTAGGGGACGGAGTCGTTGTATTGTGTCCGTGTTGTTTGTATTGTCAGTACAGGGAGTTGAAAGTTAATAGCTTGTAATGAGGGTCAGAAGTGGTCCTGTGGATTGTTGTGCGAGTGTGGCTCTGTCGCTGGACGTTCAGTACAGTACAGGGTCACAGAGTGTCTGAGAGACTGGCTGGACACAAGACAGAGACAGGCAGAAGAAAATTGGTCACTCTTCGTTAAGATAACTATAATAAAAGCACTTAAACATGTGTTTGAAAAATGCAGAGATTTGCAAAGTTACAGCAATTGGTACGTAGATTTACCACAGTGCTGTCAAGGGTTAATTTTCTGTAAGATTTCTGAACCTTCACTCGTCACGACATGTTTGGTTTCCCTCCCCTCGCCGTTCACAAGAACTGCACAAAGCGGATCACAGTTTGCATCTCTCCAAATATCATTAGACGCTTCCGATCAAGAATAAGATGCGCTGACCGCAATACAGAGGTGGCAAATTCACGTAACAATGTTTGTCTACCACTTCAAAGGAAGAGACCGCTTGGGTGACCTAGGCACAGATATCAGAATAATATTAAATGGAAATTTCAGAACGAGCGTGTGAGAGCAGGTCAGGGTGTGGTCAGCGGCAGAATTTTGTGAACACGGCGATGAACCTGGAGTAGCTAAAGGACTGTCAGTGTGACAAAGAGGGTCAGCTCCACTGGTTTATTGATGAGACGCAAAAGGCAGCGTACCGGTTGACAGGGGCGCGGGGAGAGAAGTGTCCAAACTCGAGAAGGTACGGATCTGTAGACAGCCAGTTTGTTACATGTCTCGCAGCTGCAACGCAGCCATCAGAATACCCAAACACAGTCAATGCTGTATTGCTGGCAATTTCAGTATTTACTACTAGCATATGACAGGTTTTCACCCGGGTTGACATCGATCACTTACTGCGCACCACTGCAAAGTGCAACAATTACAGAACTATGAAAACAATTAAGTGGAACGGCAAGTGCTGGCTGTGTTGCACTGAACGCTAAACTGTCACTGGCGAAATAAGGAATTTGGACCGTCATAGAGACTACTGCACTATGGTGAACAGACGCTGTTTACTGCATTCAGTTTCACGTTCAGGTAAGCAGAGTTTTGACATACAAACAGGATTACAGACTTAAGTATTATCTAATTCCGAGTCATCTTGTTGTGGGTAATGTTCATGGAAAGTAAAAATGAAATGCGTCAGTGAAACACAACTCGATTTCAAAAAGATATCACTTTACATAGCTACACGATTCGATTCACACTGAATCATCTTCACGCATGCGTACAAAACACAGCAGTTCTTCAAGCTCTCTGCACCGCGCTTTAGTGAGATCTCACTAATTTCAATTTTCTTTTTAATATTAAACTCGGACATTACTCTGCAGCACATGTCAATTTTTCCCCTTTTTTTCTTTTTAAATTCTGTTCCAAATGTTGTGCCTGGATATAATTACATTATTATTATTATTATTATTATTATCATCATCATCATCATCATCTCCTTCATGCAAGGTATATATACTTATATTCCTGAGACAAACTATGTCCCTAGGGAATACAGTGTTGCATCTATTCTGTTGTTACTATTCATGGTGCTTATATGGTTAGTTTCAGTGTTGAATCTATTGTACTTTTACATTAGTACTTTCCGAACTGTGTGTGCAGTGCCCAATATTTATTATTATTATTATTATTATTAAAACTAAGGCCCTTAATCGATATGAGTAATTCAGTCCCTGCACGTGAACACGTACGAATGCCTGATACTGACGATTCAGTGTGAATCGAAACATTTACCTATATAAAGCAACATTCGTTTTCAAACAGAATTGTGTTTGACTGATGCATTTTATTTTGACTTTGCATGACCAAGTACAGTACATTGTTTGCAGGCTTAGGCTAATAGGCTTAATGGGGTAAACATAACATGTGATTAAGTGTAATTGTGCCTGTTGTGCTGCATGGGTGTGACACGCGGTCTTGCGCATTAACGAAGAACACAGACCGATGGGGCTGAGAAAGGAACATGAGGCTGGAGAAGACTGCGTAACGATTTGTACTGCGGGTGATCAAATGAAGGAAGATAAGATGGGTGAGGCATGTGGAACGAGCGGGAAACGAGGACAGGCGCATAAAGGACTTTGGAAGGCAAACCTGAAGAAAACAGCCCACTTGAAAAGAAAATAATACGCAATTCTTCGATTACAACTCAAACAGCTAATTAAATTTCAACGTGTGCAACACGTTTCGGCCCTATTTGCGGTCACCATCAGGTACAACAACTGAAACATATTGAAGTATTACCTGACGATGGCGGGGAATAAGGCCAAAACATGTGGTATAAATTGAAATTCAACTAAAAGCGTGAGTTGTGAAAGATGAATTGTGTATGTTTTCCCTTTTGTACAAATTAACAACGGTATGTATAAAACTAAGCCCACTTGGAACACACAGGCGTAGATGGAAAGATGATACAAAAATTGATCTTAAAAGAATTTGATGGGAGTGCTTCAGAACGTCTTCGTGCGGTTAATACCAGAATACTATTCATAAACAGCTTGGTAACAAGATCCACTTTTGTTTGTGCCACTAACATTTGAAGAGAAAACTGGAATTATCTTTAATCTGCCGAAAGGAGGGATGTCACCTGTTTCGGCTACGTACGATAGTTGAAGGCCACAGTGCCTCCAGAGGAATGTCATTAACAGAGCGCAGCACCTGTTTGCTTCGTGGATGCTAGTCAGCTGCCCTCTGACTCTAAACTGTTAACGGTCGTTGGAAGAGGGCGGGCGCTCTGCACGGTAAGGCCTGCAAGCTGTGTACTTGCACCGCGCTATAGACTGGTCAGAAACAAATCAATACTAGAGGAACAACACTTGACATTCACAAGCAATAAATAAGACAAGAAGGAATCGAGATGAACGAGATGAATGCAATACGAGAGTGGAAGGAAATGCATAACAAGAAATTTCATCGCCCGTTATTGATCACAGCAGATATTAAGACCATATTCAATTCTAGGAATACCTGTAGAGTCTTTTTGTTTACTCCCATTTGTCTACGAACATAAGCATTATCACATATAAAATTACAAATTGTGCGGTTGTGAAATTTGGTGTCTCATACTAAGGGAAGGACACAGAGAGGGGAAGACTGACAAGAGGGAGCTTGGAAGAAGAAACAGCTTTCGCAGATTTTTAAAATGTCCGCATAAGCGTAACTTGGTGGGGGGGAGGGACAAATGCCGCCCCCGCCCCCCAATATTTTTTTACCTAAGAATAGTTTTTTGGCCACTGACTTGAAGATGGGAAAACAAAAAAGAGGGGGTGAGAGTGGGGAAAGAGGTGTATGCATATTAAGGACTGGTTCCCCCTCATTCTAACTTGACTGCTATGTAAATTGAAGTTCCTTATATCCAAGGTCGATTTTGCTCCCCCCTCCCCCCCTAGTTATTAGCCAAGTTACACTTATACACACATACATACATGCATACATCCATACATACATATATATGTACACACATACATACATACATACATACATGCTAAATTCCATAGACCTAAAATTCAGTCACAGTAGAATGTACAATATATCATACAAACACAATTTCAAAACACACACTACAAAGTTTTATAAGCATTTTGCACACAGAGTCAAATGTTCTGCAAAATTCATGGCATATACCTGGTCATTTGATTTGATTATGATCCTTTTGAATATCAGAAATTCCTCAACATAATAAAACAAAGCTGTGTGTACTTAAGCACATTCTTGATGTTGATTTAAACTGAGCCTTTTCATTTTACAAACGTGAGTCTGTATGAATATTCAGATGCTAACATAGTACAGTACATACTGTGCTGAAAACATGAGAGGCTGGCCACTGGTTTGTGACGATAATGCTACATAGAGCACAGTTTATCTGAAAATTGTCTTGGCTAGATACAATGCCGTTCATTACAGGAAATATGTACTTGCAAAGAGAATGTTAAATCTGAAATCTCTTAAACAGACCTCTAGGTTTTGCACCTACCATGATTCTAAGAATTTTCTTTGCTAGACTGCATTAAGAGCTACCCCCAAAATTGTTCCATATTTCATTATAGAATGAAATACACAATACAGATTCTCTTGATAGTGTCTATGTTGCCAATATGAGGCACAGACCTAACTACTAGACATGCTTAACATCATTCAGAATCATTTGATTACAATGATTCTTCCATTTAGATGGCTATCAGTCAGTACACCAAGAAACCGCATATTTGCACACTCTCCTATATATTTTTCCTCATAGCCAGTGCTTAAGGGATATTGTGGAATATCAACTGTTATAAATTTCATTACATTTGTTTTACATACAGATGGACGTGGTGGCACAGTTGGTTAAGGCACTGCGCTATGAGCCAGAAGGGCGCAGTTTTGATTTCCGATGGTGTCACTGGAATTCTTCCGGCCGCACTATGGCCCTGGGGTCAACTCAGTTCCTAACAGAAATGAGTACTAGTGATGTCTCCTGGGGGGTAAAGGTGGCTGGTGTGTAGGGCTTAGAACCTTGTCACCTTCATATGACAATTGCCTAGAAATTCTGGGAGCTTCATCTTCCTGGAACCCTCAGGGCCTGTACATGGATTGCTTTACATATTATCTAGATTTAGGGCCAACTTATTCTCATCTCAGACACAAGTGTGTTTCACACCGAACAGAAATAGTCACCATCTTCACTACAAACTATGACATTAGTGTTATCAGTGAATTTTATGGGTTCTGGTTCTTTTACACGGGCCATTTATGAACAATATGATAAGTAAGAGTCCCAGTCTTGACCGATGGAGAACTTTATGTTTATTTTTCTCCACTTTGAGAAAAAATTCTGAACATAATTGGCAGATGTGATTTAAACTTTACGTTTCTATCTGTTAGATAGGGTATGAACCAATCTGCACCTGTTCTATGAATAGCATAAGAATGTCAGGTAGCCAGCAAGACTTCATGATGTACAAAAATTCCTTGGTTAAACCACAGAAAATTCCTCCAACACAGTGGCGTACCCAGGAATTTTGTTCGGGGGGGGGTTCAGCAAATTCATTTGAGGACGGAGGACAGAGAGAACGGGGATCTGGGGGCGGTAGCCCCTTAGTCAGGGATTCTGGAGGCAGCTGTAATTTGGTTCAAGAAATTTCATTCCATATAGTAAAATATTCTTAATTTTTGGTAATTTAAGACTATTTATGACAACCAATTTATCTGTCATTGCTAAAGCAAAACAATTGCGAACCGACGGTAGTTTTAGAATTTTACTGCCTTTTTTCCGAACATCTTGGGGTGTTGGTGTCCTAAATTCAGCAATTTTTGACAGTTTTCACAATCGGGTTGAGTTTGGCACGATTTTGGAGGGCCTTCAGAATTTCGGGGGGTTGAACACCCCAAACCCACCCCCTCGGTACGACAATGCTCCAACATGTATTTGTGTGTGTGTGTGTGTGGTTAAGAGATTTCAATACACTGCCTCTGGGCTTGTAGACAGCATTTTCAGTAGATATCCCTTTCCTCAATCCAAATTGTTCTGGGACTCTGTCAAGTGAGAGCAACTATTTTCCTTACTCAGTTTAAAATGGGACATTGCAACAGAATGCAGGAACATTACCGTAACAAACCACTTCTTCCCATCTCATCAGCCACAGGCATTAGCTTCATTCAATACAAAATGACAGTAAATGATACATTGTTAAATAAACTAATGAATCAGTTAATAACAATATAACATTACCAGCCAACGAGACTTCTTCAAATAACTTCCAGCCAGCAAGTGTCCTGTGAATATCTTTGTGTTACTGTTTGTTGTCATCTTTTCTGGACTTCACAGTAGGATCAACATTCTGCCTTTCCTGAATTTGGACTTGCGTTGACATTTACTAACACTAACAGAAGTATCCTAATCTGACGGTTACGTTACACTTACACAACACAGCGAATCCACCTTACACTCACTTAATTTTTCCTACGATGAATCAATATAAGTGACAACCGACACACACACGACCGCCATTCTAAATCACTTGATTACTAAACTACGCGCGCTTTCGAACGCTCGAACAGTCGTCGATTTGACGCCATGTTTAAAGTCGATATATATATATATCGATATACATTACGTCGCCTACTAGATGGCAGCACGAACAGCCCGCAGACAAGTATCTACCCGTCAGCCGGCAGCACAGATCATACCTGCCGGCAGCAATGGGGAACTGTAATACTAGGCACGTAACGCGCCTATTAAATATTTGGTCTCCACCAGGAACTAACTCCATGGAGAAGCTCCCTTCTTCGCAAGCTACTGAAGATATTCCCACATCATTATGGCAAACAAACGTACATTATCGTGTTCACAAGGCCCCACTATTGGTTCCTGTCCTGGACATATTAATCCACTCCACACCATCCCATCTTAATCCTTACAATCCATTCTAATATTATCATCCCACATATGTCTTTATCAACAAATAACCCGTCCTTTGCAGATTTCCCACCATAACCATACATGCATTTATCATGTCTCATGCATGCCACATGCCTGCCAATCTCAACCTCCTGAATTTGATCAACCCAGTCATTTTTGGTGAATACAAAACATCTTCCTCAGGACTGTACTTTCCAACAGCCTTACACACACTGACAAAATAAGAGGCAAAGTTATAGTTCTGTATATTGTAATATTTATATCTTTATGTAGCAGATGGGATGACAAAAAAAATTCTGAATGAAACTGTACGAAGCATTTCCTAAATTTTATCCACATTTAACTCTTCTTTGAACATAAATGCAATTTGTGACTGGCAATCCCAGATGTTCTCAACTCTGCCAGTCTCAAAGCAATTGTTATCTGATGAATATGAATGAGACATACTGTACATTGTGTACAGTTGTCTTGTCCCAGTGAACAATTCTGAGAATTTGAGTTTTAGATGGAAAATGGTGACATCATGTCAGCAGCACATTCATTTAACAAACTTTATGTAAATATACAAAAATACTATGCAGATGCTGCCTCTTGTCACTGGATCCTACATTATACATGTGCCACTGCATGACGCCTTTACTTTTGGAGCAACCCAAGTATTTATATCAACTGTGCTATGTTGTATTATATGCTCAATGCTCAACTGTTTCTTCATCAATGGCACATACCTCACACAGAACAGTCTACCACAACAATGGAAAGCCAGGGCCTGAAGTTACTGGCTGCCATGGCAACTGGGGGTGTGACTGACCCACTCACTCACACTTATATGTACATGTAAGGAGAGGTTCCATATCATCATGAAGTGTGTCACATACAATCACCCCAAACTTCCTGGCCAGTGATTATTAACCAGGCATATCCACAAAGGTATGTGAATATGCTGTCAAAATGCCACGTGGAAGGGCATAATAAAAAAATCTTCACAATTTTCTTTCATATGAACTTTTCTGAGCACGGAACAGATAATACAGCACGTTTAAAGTAGAGAGGCACTGTCCCACAACTTTATATTTTGTTGGACCCGATACAACAATAAACTGAACACTCATGTCTTCTGGGATATGACACTATATCGATTGCTGAACAGTTACAGATGCTGTGGAGTGTGCTGTCACTATTATCACATTAGTGTCTTCAAGGACTATCTTGAAGATGGTAACAGCCAACTCCTCTGTACCTTCAGCACCACTGTCAGAACCTCATGACACATAACAAACAAACATTGTAACGGACAATGACTCTCATACCTCTCTTTTGATGCACCACAAACAACTTTGTACAGGCAGGGTGTGGGTGTTAACTACCCAAATATCATACAACAGTCACCATTCTGCCAGTGTGGCACTGTGTTGTTTCAAAGGTACTCCAAAGGCACATCAACCCCGACCTCAAATTAGGTAGGAGCAAACTTCACAGTGATGACAGGAAGGATTAACTGCTGGAGACAACAATCCTGACTCAAGGGAAGTACCTCAATGCCATAATTTAATGCAAGTGGTGCAGCATCCACCTAAAGGTTACAGCATAACTGACTGACTGACTGACTCACCAACCAACCAACCAACCAGCTCCACACAGCAGAGTGTTGCCTGAATATCTAGTCAAGAACCTCCTTGCAGTTTATAGAACCTGCAGATTCAGCACTATGTTCAAACCAGCCTGCCATTTGTCCACATCCTCAGCCAGATTACAACAGTCCACATCCTTCCATCCTACTTCTTGGACACCATTTTTTATATTATCCTCCCATCTTCTCTTAGATGTAGCAAATGGTCCATTTCTTTCCAGTTTTCCCACCAAAACCCTGCATGCATTTCTCTTCTCCCCCAATACCATATGCCACATGTCCCACCATCTGATCACCCATATGATATTTGGCCAGCAGTACAAATCATAACACTCCTCATTAACCAATGTGCACCAGTCTCCTGCTATTTCCTCCCTATTAGGCTAAAAAAAAACGGGTACCCAGTTGTGACACACAGGTATTAGAAGACACAACAGTGTAACAAAATGTATCTTATTTCAGTCTCATAAAATTATTAAAATAAATACACTTAGTACATATAACACCAACCACAAAATCTTCAGAGCAGCAAAACATTTGTCACTTAAAAATAAATGGTATCTACAAGTACCTCATCCAGTTCTTGTACCAAATACACATACAGATATATCCAGTACTTTGCATCAGCACCTACAACACAGTTAACTATGCAGAAGTTTGTGGTCAACAGTAAATATGCACACAAAAGCAAGAATACAAACGCATTACAAGAAACACTGACACAGATGTTGAATACGAAACCAGCTAGATGTCACTTAGTATTATATTTATCTCTCCTTTATAAGTTGCTCAACATGTTTCGGGCCACCTTGTGCCCATCTTCAGGAGCTGACGACTTAGTGGTATTTTTGCCGCTTGTGGTGTAGTGCCGTGGCTGTGTAGGCTGTCAGATCCAGTTGGCTGATTGTATGTCCATTGGGGAGTACGTAGCACAACTGACGCAGATGTTCAAAACAAGAAGAAATAATAGACAGGCCACCTATTGCTCAGTCCAATGACCAACTGGATCATCTGTCTAAATGAAGTGCCTCATTTGATTCCCCCAGAAAAGAACTAAGGCCTCAGAGCGTGCAACTACCATCTTCCACACCTCAGTATTCATCTCCTCATGTCAAAGCCTTCTCCTTTGAAATGTTCTGTGGCGAGAGACAAAAGTGGAGACTGCTATGTAGGTCTGCAAGTTATTGACCACTCTTCATACACCAGTATCATGCAGTACAATGTAGCGCACAAACAGTTACAATTCTTCTCACTACACAATAAAGAATTAACATAACAATGTCGAAGTAAATAGGTTCCTTTCATAGGTACACATTTATGTTTCATTCTGAACATTATGCAACTCCGGAATATCATTTCGATGGCACCATGAGGGTAATCATTGATTGAAATGGTGTTTCTCTGCAATAATACCTCATGTCATGGTTGTCTTAGCTAAGACAGTGTATGATGTAGTGTTAGGAGCACATTCCAGTTCTGCTTCTACCCTGATGACGGAGACAGCACGTTCCTCTGAAATACTGACGCCCACGTAACACCATAATACGAATCTCCATGAGTGTGAAAACTTCAAATGCAGTAACAGCAACAACTGTTAATGTCGCCATCATGACCTTTGACTTTGCTGGTCTTCAGCAACAGAAATGTAACAAACACAAGAAGATTTAAGTCTTCTGGAATGTGATGCTATGTTGATGGTTGTGCAGCTCCCAAAATTTCAAATGCACTATGTTCCTTTGAAGTAACAGGAACTACTTACTCACCAACACAGCACCACACCCTAGAGGATTTGGATCGTCAGCAACATTGTTGTGACGACCTCACATCTCACAGACAAATGAACATCTATGTGCGCAATCACTTGACCTTTAAATCACCAACATTTTTATATGTGAATGCAGAATACTGTCTAGACAGCCGTACCAATGTTCATACATGCAAACACACACATTGCAATGCTGGGAAATCTGTTTGTCTTTGTATATGCTGGCATACAAAGTGCACTACTAGACTTCTGCCTTGCTACAGCTGTGCCTAGTGTTACACAGATATCAGAGGCGATAAACTGCAGTACATACTGCTTTGTCTGACATAAACTGCATTCAAGTAACATAGTCCTGCTTTCAGCCTACACACACATCAGATTTCACATCTCTAAAACATGTGCAATTTATGAAGGCAGTGGCAGACAAAGGAACTTTTTCATTCTCAGTACACACTGCACAGCCATGCACAAGGGACAGGCTTCAGAACCTGTGAGCAAGAAGGATTGTCTGGTGAATCTAAATCAGATATCAGAGCTCGTTATGGACAGTGACAGCAATGAGTCCCTAGGCAATGTGGTTGCTACAGCGGGATGAGAAATATTGTGAAGCAGTTTTACTGGAACCACAACAATGATTGCAGGGCAGGTATACAGTGCGTTCCAGTGTTCAGGCAACACTCAGCCCAGATTCAGCTAGTACCTCTGAAGATCATGATCATGATCAGGATCAGAGTAGGCCAGATCCACAGACACAATGGCCAACAAAATCACAGTGGATACTGCCCCCACACCTTCAGAACAGTGCAGTACACACATTTACAGGTGGCCCAGGAGGAAAGAATGACAGTGAAGCATCACACATCAATGAGGCTCTACTTAGTATTTTCATGTTGTATTTCGCAGAGATTGTCACACTGCTTGTGGTGAATACTAACAGATATTATCACTGGGGCATGGACAGACTTGGCGATGGGCCTTCTCCCCAACCTGATGTAACTGAGGCCAAAATGTTTTGGGTTTCTGGCAATAACAATACAAATGAGACAGTGCTTACAAGACCAGCTGACAGACTACTGGGCAAAAATGGACCAGTTTTACACTCCATTCTACACCAACACGATCAGACAAAACAGATATTTACACATCACTTGGTTTCCACAACAGAGTTGACAAGATGGAAGAAAATTATGATAGACTATCGAAAATATAGGATGTATTTGAAGTTATAAATGGACATTTTCAAAATTTTACAATCCCTAAAAAATATGGCAACTGACAAAGTGATTGTGTAGTTCAAAGGAAGGGTAATTTTCACAATGTATATTTCCAAGTAACACAAGTGTTTTGACATCAAAATTTACAAACTTTGTGACTCCAATGGTTACCTGTATGACGCAAAAGTCTACTTGGAGAAGGACAGACAACACATGACACAGCACTTGACACAACACTTGACAGCAACTCACACCACAGGGACAGAACTAATGAGAAGATGGAAGGACATGGCCACAAATTGTACTTGGACAGTATCTTTTCCTTCCTGAAACTTGTCAACAAACTGACAAAGAAAAAAATTGTTTTGCAACTGTTGGGCTAAACATGGAGGGTAAGTCAAAGGACTTAAGTAGCAAGACAGTTCAAGTGAGATGGTGGGACATTTGAGTAAGGACCAGGGGCAACTGGACTGCAATACAATTGATGGAAAAGAGAGACATCAGTATGTTAACATTCACGATCCGCCACAAGAAAGAAATTTTTGCGATGAACAGGTAACATGATAAAGCCACAAGATGTGGCAGATTATAAGCAGCCATCTGACATGGGAGTGGATGAAAAGCTGTTTTTCTATCTGTTCGATCTGGCCATTCTGAACCGTTACATGGTAATAAATCTTATTGTAGCACCGTGCATTTTCATACAATCACTTCAATTTATCAACCAACAAATGCACATATAATTTCACATAAAACACATTTAAAACATTTTAAAACACTCCGACATGTTTTAAAGTGCTTAAAAGTGTTTTATGTGAAATTATATGTGCATTCGTTGGTTGAGAAATTGAAGTTACATGGTTTTTTCTTCACGTGGTGGGAAGAAAATTTCACACAGAGATTTTAACTTGCCCTTCTGAAGAATATGCTGGCAGTGGCCGGACAAGAATAGTGGCTAGAGAAACCCGCAGGGAGACTACCCACTGCATCTGTGAACATTCATACACTGGAAAACAGTTTCATTAAGCAACAACCTTGTGCATCCAAGCCACGTTGCTGCTGTGTGTGCTCTGTGAGAGATTTAACATGGAAAGCAGGTGCGCAATGTCTGAAGGTGTAATGTGGCCTTAAGTGTTGATATAACGTGCTTTGTGAATTATCACACAGAGAAGCAACTGTAAAAACTTCTTCACGTGCAACCTGTGTACACAGATTTGACATATGTAACCACAATGTAGGTAAATGAAAGTGGATTTTTACAAATTTTTAGAAATTTATTTTGTACATTTAGGCAATAAGTTTATATACAGCATTTTTAAAGACATGCTGTACAATCTCTGTTTCGTTTCCCACAAACCGCCATTTAATACAGAAATTTATCATGTCTGGTTAAAAAAATATTGATCTTTTTCTTAAAGCTTGTGCTAAAAATTAAAAACCCCCATGAAAACTCAGTAGCATTGAATTCAGATTTTGGCATTTAATTTGAATGGCTACAGGTCAATTAACATACTACCTTTTTCACTAGGAACAAAAAAATATCTCTACCACTTTGTCTTCTACAAAGAAAATAAGCAGAACCATACAGAATATCATTATAGACCATTTAATGCATTGCAGTGCTGCAGATACCATATCATACAGCAGGGAAATGTGCAATATCTGCAGAGTGCTAATGCTGTGCTATACAGAACCAACTACAGTAAACAGAATAACAAGATTCAATGCACCAATATCATATTCTTCCCCAGGAAGTATCTCTCTTTACCAAGAGGTAAATCTTAGCCCCTCAGGACAGTTGCCAACTCTCTATACTTCACATAAGTTGCTGTTCACAGCTGGAAGCAGTAGCGGCACAGTTTCTGTTCCAACTGCCCTTCACATTACTTTCTCCACGTGTAAACCCCTGCACACAGTACCCACACCTTGTGTACTACTGATACGTTATACATAATATTTTATACCTTGAGCCATACTGGTATTGCATTGCATATTTTAGATTTTTCAAAACTGTTAATAAATTGAAAACCAATATAAGTGTGAAATACTACGTATGTAATATTGTTTTTCTATATGTCATTAGGCACACAACTAATATTTAATAACCACGGCCAACAGGCACCCAAATGCATCTGTGCACCCATCCTAAACGGGTTAAACTCTAACTAAATTTCCCATTTCCTGATTAGGACTACAAAATGCAATGATAAAATGTGCAGTTCAGAAGACACGTACCAACTGTACACAGAAACCTCTCGCAGCAGACCACATAGTATCACAGAACCTCATGAAGTGTCCACAGTTACATTTAAAGTTTGCTCACAACCGAGTCCATGTCTTGTGGACTGACAGCTGTTGTCATGCCACCAGGGAATGCAGCCTGCAACACCTCATCAATGTGGCTCACCAGCACAAACGCAAGATCTTTCTGCAATGACACAAACGCTTTCATGTATAAACCAGTGTGGAAAGTATAAAGTAAACAGAGTTTCTGTATGGTGTGGTTTTTGGTTCATTTATCAATATGCAAATCACTCAACACAACACAAAGAGACGGAGTGATTTATGTCCGACAAAATAAACGTGGTACAGGGAGAATGAGAGACTGCAAATGCACATGCTTATAATCACAAACTTTATATGAAACGCTTACTGTTGGAGCAGCAAACACAATATCTGTAAATATTCACAATCACAACAAACTCACTTGTAAAGAGTGTTTATTAATTTGGCAAACAGTTTGACCCTAAACTGGGGTCATCACCAGGCCAAGAAATGTTTCAAGTTCTTGTGTCATTGACTGATATGATCTAAGTTAGGGCTGAAACTAGTTGCCAAATTAATAAATACTATTTACAAGTCAGTTGGTTGTGACTGTTAATATTTATAGATATTGTTTATAATTACACACTAACAAGCAGATGTACAGATCTGCACCTGAGATATGTTGCTTTCCTAGTAAATACAACAATATAAAATGGCTAAAATTTTTACAAAACAATAACATACAAATTAAGAAATTAATGTCATTTACTAGTGTGAGCATGCACAGCTGTGTGTCTGTGAGTGTGAGTGTGTGTGTATGTGTGTGTGTGTGTTGGGGGGCAGATAAGGAATTGCATTTCTGCCAAAATCTGTACCACAAAACCTGTACATCACTTTCAGAGCCAAGGCTACTGTACACACTGCCAGGAACAGGAGCAAATTTCATACCAACTTACATTAAAGTAAGTTTCTAAGCACATTCATACACAGAAATGCTGCAGTACATTTGGGAGATTCTAATGTAACAAAATTCTTGCCTATGCTACGAAAACACATACAAATAAAGAATAGCACATTAAAGAGGACATTAACACACAAGTCACATTCATTACAGGTCCCCTAACTCTACTGGTAGCCCACTCAACAAACACAAAAAGACTCAGAATGACAATGAAGCAAAACTGTAAAATTTAGAAGGTTATTTTTGGGGCAGTAAATGGCAGTGTTATTCAGGCACACTTTAACACTGCTGATATTCCAGAAAAGCACACATGCACTGGCTTTGTGCTGTAGCAATGGCTTACTGCTTCAAGGCTTGTCTGTAACTGATCCTACACAATGTATTAATGTGATGTCAGCCATGTGCAAAAACAGTCATCTGGCTGGAGAGGATGCAACTTAACAAAATAAACATTCTACAGATCACAAAGAGTAAGAAGGGGATGGAGGTGGAGCAGGCCACCTCCCAGTGGAGTGGGGAAGTCACATCAGATGTAGTGCTGTGAGTAGTAACAGCCACTCACATTGAAGACCAACAAGGGGCATGAATGGATAGAATTTACTTAACATGGTGTACTGTCTTCATGGAGATGTGAATTCCAGCAAGTCATGTACAGGACAATGGAAACAAAACATTAACCCCTGTATTGGCCTTTTTCTCCTACAGGTTTCGTTGATTGTGAAAGAGTAAAATGGCAACCAGGCTGACTCTGGAGGAACAGCAGAGGACTACAACCTCAATGGAGCTCTACCAGACTGCAACCTTCCTTCAATGCTCCAAAAGCAGCTTGCTGTCACGTTACTGCATCACAGTCCACAAAACTTGCACAAGTGTCCACCTTTGTCAGTCCGCTGGTTTCAGGCTATAACCCTATTAAGCTAGTCTGTTTGTCTGTGTGGTGCAACAAGAGGATTCACCTAATGTGATTGAATATGCCAGCAATAACACAGCACAACAATCTCTGTTCACTCACAGTTTCAACCTGTGGCAAGCACACAATGCAGCACACACACTGCATGTACTTACAACTATCTGTACATTACCTTCACATTTTCAGGAACTTCATGCAAGTCTTTCTCATTCTTTTTGGGGAGAATAACTCGCTGCAGCCCAACACGATGTGCTGCTAAAACTTTGTCCTTTATTCCACCAACCTGAATAAACAAACCAAATGAACAGTGTAGTGAAAAACACTGAGATAAAAGTAATTAATATTAGCATGTTTCCTTGATAGGGCTTAAAACAAAATATCTACACAATAACTTCTACTGCTGTGGTTCTCATTTAAGAAATCCACACTCAGCACTGAATCCATCCATCTCATCCAAGTTACTCAGTACTTAAGTTTCCAGACCTCTACTCACTGGAAGAACGACACCTCGTAACGTAATCTCGCCTGTCATGGCGACATCAGTAGCGATGGGCCTGTCAGAGAATAGAGACATCAGAGCCGTTGCTATGGTGACACCAGCAGATGGCCCGTCTTTACCAACTGCACCAGCAGGAAAATGAATGTGCAGGTCTGTGCGTGACAGCAGTTCACCATCAATTGGAAGGCCATACTGCAGAAGCATATACACAGATATAACTTACATCAAGCCACGTTTACAGTTACATCTGACTGTAAGATGTCAGTCCCCCCTCCCCCCCCCATAATATATCAACTGAAAAATGTGGGTAGGAAGAGGAGGGGTGGCAGGTCACCTTATTATCGCATGCAACGTTAAACACATTCTGTCAAAAGGGTGAATATGTTGCATATCTGCTGCAGTCACACAAATGCACTAAATCAGAGCACTGCTGCTGCAGTAACTGGAAACATATTTTAAAATTACTGCTAGGCTGACAGCTCATTTCACACCAGATTATTGACATGAGAAGTTGTTAAAGGATAAGTACTCTGTACAAATTGCTAAAGGATAAGTACTCTGTACTCTGTACAAATCGTGCTGAAAGGACAGGAACAATGCAACAGCATCCAAAGTACACAAACAGTGAACTGCAGTTCTGACACTAATTTCAAATCAATGGTAATTAATATCCAGAAGGAAACAACAACTGTGAAATGGCAAGGAAACTGTGTTGTGGAGCAAAATATATGGTGTTGGAAATAACAAAAAGAATCACTATTACAGGGGGCAACTTCAACCCACACAGAGTTGTGAAGGCCCAAGCTGGGAAATTTGAATGCCAGTGAAGAAAAATTTCTGTAGTCTGATATAGAAAAAACATTAGCAGATGGACAACATACACAAAGGTACTGGAAGTTGCCACTGTGTGTATCAAAAAGAGTTGGCTTTTCTTCAAAGTACACTAGCACAAGTTTCTCATAAACTACTTTGAAAATTTAATAGCATACCAATGCCAAACAATTAATGTGTGCCAAAAGCATGATGACTTCACAGGACAAGGGTGTAACACACCTGAAACACAAGGTTTTTTTCACATTCTGACCAGAACCAAAGTACCCCTCAAAACAACAGGACTTGAGCAAGCATGCAAACAGTGCATTGCATGATGCAGTACACACACTGCACTGGGACATTCTTTACTTTCAAAATAACATATGCTTTTACACCACACACAATAATGTAATTTCACTTTACACCCATAAGGAAAGTATGGCCTTCCCTGTGCCAATAATCACAAAACACATAAATACTCTAAAGAACTACATACATATCTCTCATACAGAATTTGATCCAAACTATACAATAAATGTGGACGGTAACGACAGACCAAACCATACAATAAATGTGGACGGTAATGACAGACCAAACCATACAATAAACGTGGACGGTAATGACAGAGATCCAGTTACACCCCTAAGCAATCATCGCTCTTGTAGTGCCGCGGAGTATAGGCGGTTGAGAGTGGACCGAAACCCACCGCTCCGTTAGTACTACAGATTTGGTTTGCAGCGGTGGAATCCGGTAATTACCGCGCCTTAACGAGGGTAGAAACTAGGACTACGTAACCTATTTATTTTTTGTTGTGGCAAAGTAACAGTTAGACTAAATTCTAAAGTTCGGTACACCTATACGATTTTATTACGATGGAAGCAAAATTAATGCAGGAAATAGCGGAGTCGCGAGCTGAGATTAATAGACTAAGGGAACAGTTGTCAAGTGGGATGCACACGGTGCAT
>Ga0123355_10005347_pt1 | contig 18763 bp, 10 predicted proteins | sample TergutEmb28metaG_3_FD_89872 | JGI IMG/M metagenome (GOLD analysis project Ga0123355, IMG submission 89872) | Embiratermes neotenicus P1 segment gut microbial communities from Petit-Saut dam, French Guiana - Emb289 P1 | ecosystem: Host-associated > Arthropoda: Insects > Digestive system > Gut ... | reverse complement strand
TGCTGCTGCTGCTGCTGCTGCTGTTGCTGTCGTCACCGCCGCCGCCTTGTGCTTGTCCTGTATATATAATTTGCCAGAGGGCTGTTAACTGGACAGTAAAAAAAATAACGGCTTGAAGAACAGACTTTTTAAGATTAACTTCCTTCAGTGGGCCTAGCTGAGTAGGACTCATCATCATTTCTTTCCTCTTTACCTAAAGACAAACTCAGAGACGGTGTCAAGAACGTCGTATTGTAGAAACCTTGTAGCCTATTTTCCTTTGGAGTGCCACAGTAGTAATAGCAGCATCAGATGCAGTTGCAGTAAAACTTTGTTGGCTCGCTCTGCTTACGACCGAGGCTGTTCGGGTGTTATTGATATAATAACTTATCAACTTTTATGTCTTTTTGTGTGTTTCTTAGTGGAACTTGCATCTCTGGTCTTAACATTTTAGGGCAGCAGCAGTAAATCATTCTTAAGAAAATAGTATTACAGGTTTGAGAGGCCAAACTGCTATACACCAATGACACTAACATTATTTCGTTTCGTGATGGCCTCCCCGAAGATTACGTTTATCTTTAACAGACCTAACGATGTTAAAACAAAAGACTGAACAACGAGACAAAATTACCTGGGCACAAGAAATGAGAGACCAATGGAAAAGAGCATGTGATATCGAATTAATACGGTATGAAGTGCACATTTAACTGCTGTGGAACTTCCAAGCCTCGTGCAAAATGGAAAAATGCATTAACACTTCAGCGAAAATTACACAGAAGGATCTGCTAAGGGAGGGAGTGTATTGTGAATGTTGTGAAATCTAGTTTTGCTTTAGAAGTCGAGCTTCTGTTTTCCATGATAATATTGTTAATATTTTGTTAATATATGCTACTGACAAAGAAAGACCGGGATAGTTCAGTCGGTATAGTGACTCGCTACGGCCTGGACGGTCCGGGGATCGAATCCTGGTGGGGGCGAGAATTTCCCCACCCGTCCACACCGGCCCTGTAGTCCACCAAGCCTCCTATACAAAGGATCTCTTTTCCGGGGGTAAAGCGGCCGAGGCGTGGCGTTGATCACCCACCCCCATCTGGCGTCGAAGTTAAAGAAAGAGTAGAGTTATACCTCTACTCCCCCTCTGGGACTTCGTGGCCTGTTCTAGGGTGAACTTTACCTTTACCTTTACCTTTACGGACAAAGAAAATATGTGGCTTAAATTTCGGTCGGTAATTGTGTGTTCAAATGAAACTAACAAACGAAGAACTCGCATTTGGGTGTATCATTTCAGAAAGCGAATCTCAGACTGCGGCTGCATTATCTCAGCGTGAAATCACAAATGTTTGGGAGTTACTTGAGTATGAAATGTTGAAGACGTCAAATGCGAAATGCGAACCACAGAAATATATTTGTTCAATCTGTGAGAACCGAATCGAGTCATCCATCGTGCAAAATGGCAGGTATAATTTAAAGGGACCTGTAATGACAAGATAAATCAAGATGTAAATGATTGGCCACAGAGACTTCCACGGACAGTTTAATTTCCGTCCCAGTTAAGTCAGCATTTCATTCTCCTTCGTCAAAGACTCGTGTCATTTGGGAAACCCTCAAATAGTCTTCTCTCATAACCAACATATCATGTCGTATATAAATGAAAATTACCTCTATTCATATAGACTGAAGTTAGTGCCACAGTGTTGATCCATATTATTACGTAAAAAAAATGCCTGTGAAATATTCGTCTCACAGGTATGGCTGAAAATGATAAATTGCACCTGGGCGAAAGATAATCTTACTTCGCTAGTGGCGGCCTCTGCTAGGCCACGAGCATCCGTTTATGGCGGATGTGTTTATACAGAACATTGATCGCTGACACAGAATCACAGCGTTTAAAAGATGAAGACGCCTAATGTTCCGACATAAATTTCCCTTCGCAGTGTCTTTCTGGCATTACAAATTTCGTTACATAATAGCTGTCACATGGAATCTGGTTCCACCAGCATTGTGTTCAGCATTTGACGGCATGAGTCTTGCTTCTTAAGTGCAGTTCAGAGCTTTTAGAAAGGACATGACCTATTCAGAATTTAGTCTACATTGATATTAGATTGCTTGTATTGGCGTAGATAAGGCCCCTGCAGACCTGCATTGCTGGGCGCCCTTTGGGTTACAGGCATCAACGACAGTACAGAATACCGAAATTTGTTGTGTTATTTCGGAACCGATTCCGTCCTTCCGACAGAAGGCAGGATTCTGGATCCAAGTTATGAAATCTGGGAGTAACTTCATTAATAATCATGGGGGTGGTGGGAGTAGGGGTGGGCGAATATGCAGTCGTGGAGGGCCCCAAACGTTTGTTTAGATCACTGATTTTTCATGTTATTAAAATGCATGTCAAGGGAATTGGCTTTGATAAAGTAATTAGATTTAATTAATTTATGATCAGATATATCGCGTATTACGTTGTGTAACGATGTTGTATCAGCTGCATGCATTGTATAGCTATTTTATTCTGAATGGTAAGTACACAGAGGATTTGGAAGGAGCCGATTATGACGGAAGTTCCCGGAATTCGCCTGAAAGTGATGTAGGAAATTTCTCAGAGATGACAGGAACGCTGCCGAGTTGCGAACGTGTGTCTTACAATTACAAGCTGTACTTTGCACGACACCAACTCGCTCGGTCGCAATGTCGTGTGGGCGGTGATTAATCACCTGTTTCTAATACCATAGCATTGGATAGTTAATTGGATATATCAGTTGCACACACACACACACCACCAGGAGAGGTCTATTACGTATAATACCACTATAATTCAAATAGACTAACAGCTGTATTTTGTGCTTGCTGGTGACGTAAGGGGTAATGCTTTCATATTACTATATCATGCATGGATTAAGGAGAACCACAGTAACTTGGAGAGTGCCAAAAAAACCGCTGAAATCCGAACATCAGGGGTGCCCAGTTGATTGTCATATTAGTCAGTCGACTTTAATTCTATGCTAGTGTTTTAAAATACACCGTTAACCGCCCGTTTCAAATAACTAGTCACTATTCGTAATCATCTTCCAATTTCATTGGACGTTGTAACTTCAGCGTTTGGAAAGCATCAGCAAATAACCTACTTAATAAAAAATTCAATTCAAATTAGGCCCAGTTCCTCACCGAATCATGTCTAAAAAACTGAATTTTGATGCTTGTGTGAACAACCAAAAAGTGAAGAATGTTTTCTCATTTCGTCAAACAAGAGAAGGCGCTTAGTTTAAATTACAAAACTTCGGAGACAATACTGATGTAGAAGGCACGATGTGCATATTTATTTTTCAGTTCATTTCGCTAATTGAATAATGTTCTTCGAGAGCACTCCGTATAATTGAGATTTATAGCAGACACTGGCAATCACACATGAGTACCCACTTTCTGAAACGTGCAAGAGTCCTAAGTTCTCTATACATGATGCTTTCGTGTGCGACTCGAAGCTAGCATCTTTCCTTCGTCTGCAATGTAGAAAAAAGTGTACCCGTATTTCGTGTCTCAAAAGTACAAGTTTTAACCATGCTTATTTTTGTAAGATTTAGAACGACGTGACTCAAAAATATTAATGTTTATGCACTTCAACGTGCTTTTTAATAAGGGAAATTTTTATATACTGGAAAACGAAATAAGATAAAAAGGAACAGTGATGTATAATAGGTTCATGTGACGAAAGTATGTCTGCGAAAAGAATCTTGATATATCTATGGCGTGCCATAATTCGAGCTCTTGGTAGATGGTTATTCAGTGGGGAAACACGGTTCAGTTCTGGGTAAGTCCACGTGGAATTTTTGTAGGGAAAACTGGCACTCGGACTTCTTCGTCCACGTGCTTTGCTTTTCCCTGTCATTGTCACTCCAAAAGTGCTGTATACTCATTTATTTATTTATTTTATTTATTCACTCACTCCTTCACTCAACTATCCCTGATGCTGTATACTGTTAACAATTGGCAGCGTCTTTAAATAATAGACACTCGCCCACTCACTGACTCACTCATTCACTTACTCGCTCACTCGCTTACATAATCTGACATCTGAATGGAGAGAAACATTCTAATCAAAAATTTCATAAATGCTTTTGGATTTTAAAGTGTTTGATACAACTGCAAATAATACAGCTGATATTCATATTGACGTTACTCGGATAAAAATATAATTACCTTTTCTATTTCAAGAAAACAATAAACATATGTATAAGAGAATACTTTTTAAGTCGCTTTTTATGGTTGTAAAATTTGGTAACACCTTCCGACGAAAGACCAAAATCATGAGAATATTTGAATTTGTACGTGGGAGCAACACTCGCGCATCTAACGGTAGGATTTTGAAATAATTTGTTGTGATGCATCTTCAAAAATATGCAACATCGGTAAGGTAATTTTGTGTTGAAATGAAATGAGAAAATGGCGGTCTTGTGGTTTTTTTTTTTTATAAAGATTTCGGTTCCATCACGGTAACGACTGAAGCATTGGTGCAATGAGTGTGAAATTTTAGCTATATTAACTGATTACGAAGTCAGTTTTACATGAGTCTATTCATGAACTCTTCCATGTATCTCATATACAGTGCTGCAAGTTACATTTTTATCAATATTTTAAGTTTTTATTCTGTTGAAATATTAATTTTTCAAGTTTTGTCTAGTCTTTTTTGCTTGTTCGCTTCAAATAACGTTAATAAACGGGTCGGGAAAGCGAATCTAATGAACTGGAAAGAATACTATTGAGAGTCTAGCGTACCGTTTATGGAATAGGCTGTTAACAGTCATACGGAATCAGCTATTTTACCTTGGAGCGATAATCCATATTTCATACCGGTGGAAGGAGACGGAAGATGAGTCCGCTCAAATAGGCCTATCTAGTTTAAGCGTACGAGGAGGATGTTATGGGATGTTATGGGAACTTGGGTAATTCTGCCCGTAAGGGTGCTATATTTTTCAGCCGGGTGTTGGGTATTGTGGTGGTACAGGAATGGGGACTAGCAGGAAGAAACTATATTTCTGTATCCGGTAAGTAGGAGCGCAAAATAAAGTGCGTAAGCTCTACAGTCGTAAAACCGGCCTGTGTCGAACTACGTGATAGTCTACGTATGCTTGATATTTCTATTTTCTTAAAACTCTTATGTGCAGACGATGATAGGAATTTCAGCAGCCACGTAAAGGACATTCAGATATTTTGCGTTATAAGAAAGGGGCACTAAAAATTATTTAATGATTCGTGTCCAGTTTTGTACTTCAATATGTGATTTACAAATCTGTGCTCTGAACACTTGAGCGAGGATACTGCAGTCGGTATAGCGACTTTCTACGAACTGGGCTGTCCGTTGTTCGAATCCCGGTGGGGCGAGTTTTTACGCACCCGTCCAGACCGACCCTGGGGCCCACCCGGCATCCTATACAAAGGGTAACGCCTTTCCTTCCCGGGGTAAAGCGGCCGAGGCGTGGCGTCGATCACCCACTCCCATCTAGCGCAGAGGTCAAAGAAAGAGTAGAGCTATACCTCTACTCCCCATCTGTGCCTTCATGACCTGGGTGAACTGTGTTCTTGACACAGTACTCCTAGGTTACATATAAAAACTGGACAAAATAACTCGCATCAACAAGGCTTAACTGAAAAGATAACCTCTCTTCCCCAAAAGCGTATGAAATGCTATACACCTATGGCTCCTCAATGAAAGCACAGTTATCGTTATATTGTCTGATATGGGATTTTTTTTTAATATTTTCCTTAAAAAGCCAAGTATGAAATTAGGCAATAAGCAGAACACCGTACCTAACTTCGAAAATACGGGACTTGGGTTTCTAAGATGTTGCTTAGATCGTGAAGATGGGTGCAGCAAGCTTATACATTATGTCGGTAACTATTTACCACAGATATGACGTCACATCCCAGAAGACTTAAACCTACAAGCTGTAAAGCCGCGTGGAAGCCGTTATATATGTTGGAATGAACAAAAGGAAGAGAGCAGCTTATTATGGAATTTGTAGAAATACTTGTAAAGTAAAAGTAAACTGGAGAATACGTCTTTGAAAACTAGCATATCCTACAGTTTTCGTGGAGAATGAGGGACTTGTTTTTGATCGGCATATTTTATTCCTTTCTGAGTTTGAATTTGTAGTAGATGGGTTGGATTTCAGGATGTTGTATAACTCATACGTGGCCGATCAAAGTCCAACTGTTAGGATGTTTCAGAACAACATCTCTTGCCGAGAATGGGTAAGATAATTTGTGAAGAGACACCTCGTTGTAACTGGAAGATCTGCTGCGGTAGTGCTTGATTGGGCGCAAAATAAGTTGTGTTTCTCTCCGCACTGACTTTATAATGTGGAGTCGTGGAAAATGTATCGCTAGAAAGGGTATGTATATGGTTATTGTTAGACAGATCTTAGCGACGAAACAACAAAAACATGCAAAGTCTCTTGATGACGATGCAAACATTCTGAAGGAATTCTGAACTCAGTGAGATAAATATGTCTTTCATGTTGTGAGGAGGTGTGGGTAGCGTAGATGCCTCCTCCCCCCGCCCTGTGCAGTGTACGAACTGAATACACTCGCATGTATTTGATTTACGTGGACAGAATGCTGGTCACAAGGATTAAGGTGGCGTACTACAAGCAAGGATAGCTGAACTGCGCTGCATTTGACAATCAGTTTCTTGCCAATATTGAAGAAACAACCTCGGATAAATTGTAACAGAAGACGAAAATAGCTTACTTGTCAGTTACAATACCGTAAGATTGTCCTGAGGAGGAACTGTAGTTTTTATATTGACTGGCAAAGTCCACAAATCTGACTCAAAAAAGTTTAGTACACTGCTGAGGATGATTTTCAACCTTCCTGAAAAATTTATTGGAGAAGACTGAGCTGAGAAAAATCCAGTAATTAATAACTTGATTCAGAAATACTGGCGGTCTTTACCACAAAGAAAAGTTTTTGAAAACCTTGCAATTAGGATTGAAAACATAATTTAAATGTGACTGGAAAAGTTGTCTTGCACTGGCTTCGAGAAATAGGAGTGAAACAATTACCCCAAAAACCGATAGCAAGAAAAATAGCTTTTTAACTGGCCACAATGTTTCCTTTATTGATATGCAAGGGACTGAGTGTAATGCACCAGAAACCACACTGGAACATTTCATAGGTCAGGGGGTCAGTCGCGAGCCTCTTACCGTCGAGGACCGTGTTTGTTTCCTTTCCGGTCAATGTCGGGTCAGTGGGGGGTCCAGAGTGACAATGGGGTAGTGTTTTTCGGATACTTCGGTTAATCATCCGTATCTCTACCCGACTGATATGTGTTCATATTTAATTCACTGTCACTGCTGCTATACCCAGTAAACTTAGTAAATGTCGGCTCTGTTAAAAATACACACACTTTATGAATGTCTGTACAACAGCACCAGAACGTTCCTGGAAATAAAAAGGCAGACCAGCCCGAACTGTTCCGCCTGAAAGTTCGCCAGACAAAGACGCTAGCTATTTAATTATCACATCCTCAACGGGAGAGTATGAAATCATTTGGCAGTGTGCAGAATGAAGAGAAATCATCAGAGCAGAAATCACCTTCAAAGTAAATTCCCTTGCTGAGGAGTGTGTTCAATTAGTAAACTCTGTCCTTCCAGTTTGGAAGTAAAATGAATTCCAGGTGTTATTAATTCTATGTTTGAAGATGGAGTGGTAGCTGAGAGCATGGAGGAGGGTTAAGGTGAGTTGCAAAAAATGTCTAAAGGAAAGATGCGCGTATTTTACGGATGACAGGATATGTAAAAGGACATTTCTAAAAAAATGCAACCAAAAGTTCTTATCTCCAGTACATGAACTTAACAGTGCAAATTAATTTGAATGTTTATATCGTCATTTGTTTCAATGAATGAATTTGATTAATATTTTCAGTTTCTTAGTCTGCGGTGTAAGTTACCTGTTACCCTGATAACACGATTGTTGAAACATCTTCATAGAAAACCTCCGAATTGATGAATTTTTTCTAATTTTTATAGATCTACGTGCCAGGAATTTCCTCCGTGTTTGCTAATAAAAATATTTTTTTCCCACATTTTGTAGCCTACTGTCTGCGTATATTTACCAAATTTCATAGTTCTACTTCCTTTTGCCTCACATCAACCGAAGTCATATTTTTAAAATATGTTTAGGTTAATTTAATTCTAAGTGGGATTTCCCACTTTGCCAAGAGGTGATTTTACACCTCAGACATAAAAATATATACATTTTAATCACGCTGCTCAAAAATGACGGACCTTAAGTAATTTGCACTTAAGAAATTTTAACGCGGACATTTGTTGTACTTCGGAGTCCAATGAGGAAAATTATCGGGAAATATGTCTCTCTGGGCCAAATTAACGTGAATTTAGGGTAGGCAGTTATCACCCGAGTATGTTTGTATTTCTACTGTTACACTGCCGAAGTGGAAGCGTAATTGGAGTAGCTAGTCACAGTGATTTGTTTGCGCTCCGGTGAACCTGATACATAGCTAACCAGTTCTGTAGACGTTACTCAATATTACATCGCTTATGATTCTAATTTCTCATCATGATTACAGACTTCGGGAGGATATAAGTTCTGTTGTGGAATGAGAGGGAGAGACTGTATGCTTGCAGCCATGCACAGACACAACGAGACTTCTACTTGAGCTCTTGGCTCTCCAGTTCGCAGAGGACTGCAGCACGTGAAGATTAGGTATTCTGGAACTTTGTTACTTTGAACATATAATTCAAGGGTCTTACTTCGCTGAGGGGTACGAATACGCGTGCAATATGGCCTAGCCAAATAAGAAGAGCAATGAACATACAGTGGGACTTAAATTATTCAGATTTCGTAAAACCTTTGAACAGTGTTAACGTAATGATGTTTCTTTGTGATTAAAGTGGATACTTGCTTAAATGAAAGAAAGAAGTACTCTAAAATTGTTGAGTCGTATTGTACGCTTTAAAAGGTCAAGTTACCGAAAACTCTCAGGAGAAAAAAAAATATTATACATTTATGCAGGAATGATATACCAACTATGTACGTGTACTTCGTTTATAGTCTGTCAGCATTGTCTTGTTACTGACTGGAGCCTGTTGTTCTTCCGTGACATACAGAACAGTTGTCAAACAGTCGCTTTGTTAAATGAGAATTGCGCGATGAACTTAACAAGCTTTGGCCAGTTTTTATTCTATATTTTTCAAATTTAAAAGGAAGATTGCTATGGAGATCATGTTTCTTTTCCCGTCTGTCCGTCCGTGCATATGTATATTGTTATCAGCGCCCACAATTTGAGTTTTTTTCTCAAACTCAAGCTTTGGATAATTTGGATACTAAATATGTCGGGGAATTTCTGGTTTTCAGCCATTTTGATCTGCTACAAACCAGCTTTACGTAAAGTTCTAAACCATCATTTTATCTTAGTCTGTGTCACAATCCATTCAGTCGGTTTTAGTTGTATTGGATGCTAGAGAATTTTGTACATTATCGGTTGGTCACTAATTCTTCTAGCCATATGACATATTACAAGACCTAATTTACATAAGTGGGCTTGGGTTGGCGCAGTTGGTTGAGGAAGGTCGCGGGTTGGATTACCGATGTTGTCATTGGAAATTTTCATCGATTTAATCCTTCAGGCCGCACTACGGTCGTGGTGTCGACTCAGACTCTAACAGCAATGAGTACCGGGAATATCTCCTGGCGGATGAATGCGACCGGTGGGTTAGGCTGATAATTTTACCACCTTCATGTGGCGATTGTTAAAATCAGGGGGCCTTAATCTCCTGGAGGTCTAAGGGCCTGTCCAGGTCTGCAATGAGACAGCAAAATGCATGATTTGCTGTGTATAATGGATTGTTGATCAACGGTTGGTGAAGTTGAGTACGCGAGACATATCTGTAATGACAACTGATCTCTCATTGTTACTCATAAGCATTAGTGAATGATTTTAAAGCCTGCTTTACCTAAGATCATATACAACAATTCCTTTTATATTACGAACCTACGATCTTAGCCGCGCACAATTCAATTTTGAGAGAATTATGCCTAACTTTAGGGCATAGTTTTGATTTTCAGTCATACTGGCCGAATGCAAACATTACTTAATTACAGACATTTTGTATTTTCAAGTATTTGCATATTATAAAGAGTTTGGTAATATTCTGTACGTGAAATCTATGATGATAGTAGTCAGACATTTTAATTTCCAGCAATATGGACTCATTCAAAGACTGCTTTACACAGGATAATCAATAAAATTTGAAGGCCGGTAGACAACAAACAGCTTTTATTGATTTTCTTTTAACTCGATTTGGTCGAATATATCTAAACTTTTTTGTGTGAAATTCTATTTTTAACCATACGTAATCATTTGCAAAACATGTTTAAATAGGACCATGAATGGGCATTGTGGGTAGCGGTATTTCGTAAACCACAAGCCAAATTTTCTTCAAGTGCGATGTGAGAGTTTGTCAGTTACAAAGTGATACACTTGAGACACATCATATAAACCGATTCTCAGAATTCTATAACCCAATATATTATTTTTACGGACGAAATATGAAATTTTCTTGTTACAGTCATTACATTCTGTTGAAATGCTATTTGTAAACTGGTCGTTAGGATTAATCAGTTAATTAACAAACCACCATAAATCACAACCATATTACCATTGCGTATCTCTGAACTACATGAGAGTGCCGACCTCTTTTGAACACGGTAATGAACTTCCGGATTCTATAAAATCCTGGATTTTTTTGGTAGACTGATGAAACATTAGCTTATTTAGCTGGACACTGTTTCATGGAGTTAGCGTCAAAAGTCTTACTGATTTTTGTTTCGATTTTATCTCTCACTGAATGCACGCGGCTCTAACAGAACTCCTTTCTTTGTCCAGTGATTGAAAATAGAGCAACTAAATAGGACTGCGCTTCCATTTCTATCTGGTGACCGAAAAAGATTTAATGTATTGAACATCGTGTTTTAAAAACCTCAAAATAACATAACTTTAATTTTACTGCGTTGTTTCGGGTTTTATGTCTATAATCTTATATTGGCGAAACCGAAATTCGCCGGGCGATGTGTAGAATGAGCTTAAACTACAAAATTCATTTACTAACTTGTGAGACTGAACATGCGGACGTACACGACTGCTACATAGTACATTACTTTTCTCAGAACATAGTTTTTGACTTAGAAAATATGAATATTTTTGTGATGTAAAATAACAAAGTTGGGATGAGTAGGCCAGCTAGCAAAATATATCCAGTTATCATTCTAACTAGGTCAGATAAATTTACTGTGGATGAGGATAACACACATTTCTGAGTGTAAAATATTTAATCTGTACAGCGCTGATATTTCGTCGCTGAAACGCCTGATCTCGTTAGACAACTTTTGGCACACACGAAATGCTAAATACTTCAAAAACTAATTCCACAGATCTAATTCTTTCTGCGGGCTGTAATATCGGAGATGAGAGAAGTCACAACTTTGATTATTTCCTCCAAAGTTTGCAGAATATAGAGAGCTTTATTAATTCTTAAGTCATAATAGTCCTGAAGCTTGAAATAACTTTGTCATCTTTGCCGAGGCACAACTTGTACACCTGCCTTGCCGAGACAGAAATATTGTAGTTTTGTAGCGCGAATCTTATGAATATTATAAAGACGTTCCACATTAATTGTGGTGCTGCAGCAGCTCTTTCCTTGCGACCTGTCCAAAGAGACGCCCTACATTGATTGCTACAGTATCCCTCGCGGAACAACACATGTTGCTGTTGACCATGTTGTCTTCGCGCTGCCCGAGCGACGAAGTGCAAGAATATTACCTCAGGCGCTGCGGGCAAACGCACGTGGAATTCACAGGGCGTAACAGATGTATCGCAAATTCGGATAATTTTTATTGCGTAGGAAATCAGTGCCGGCTCTTCTGCGCACGGATTTGTTTCAGTTTAGAACAGGTCGCTGATTAGTGGATAACATGAACAGTTCGGAAGGAGAGAGAATAGTTTATTAACTGAGGAAGGACAAAGGAAGGAAAGGAAGACAGGAGGATTGTTGGCCATAATATCTGTAAGAAAATAATGATTAATGGCGAATTTCATTCGTTATATTCCGGCTTGTTAGAAGATAAGAAAAAAAAAGTTTTGAGTGCTTTAGAAAGATATATGGGAAGTTCCTGACGCACCAGGATATATTGGGATCTCATATATCAGTGAAAATATATCATTTGGAGAGGCAATTTACCAGTGAATCATCAGTATGTACAGCCAAACGAAAAAAAAAAAATTCTTTCCTGAAAATCCTAAACGGAACTTACAAAAACCTTTCTGGCTGTTGCAGATGAATGTGCAAAGCCACGTAAGTAATAATGAGAATAATAATTTTTCATCGTGCTGTGCTTCCATGCGTTCCGTCCGATTCGATTCAGCAAAGCCGTGCGATGACGGAGTGTGATGTGAGAATATGCACACCGTTTCTGTATGGAATAAATACGGAGAAGAATGACACAACATGGTTCGTTGTACTTCACAGCAGGTCAGCATTTTGCTTCATCCGCTACTCCATTTCCAGCGTTCAGTTTGCAGTAATAAGAATGATGTAAATTTTGAATTGTTGCACTAAATAATGTACTTTTCAGTCATAAACGACACTTGGTTTAAGATTAATAACCAAAATCCATAGAATCTACTGACACAAAATGCTAGTTACTTCTTTTTGGTATTTGTGTCGCTGTAGCTGTTTGTTACGACACGTTCACATATATTTGGTTGGCTGGAGTATTTTGTGCGCGAGGCTGAATAGACACTGTGGAACAATTGTAAGGAACGAAAACTAAGTGGAAGCGTGGTTGCATGTTAAGGAAGGGCAGTATTTTAACTGGATGAGTATGTGTTAAACATAAAATAACACTAGAAATATATGGCTCTAAAATTCCCGGAATGACTTTATCGCGAGTTTTAAAGAGTTATATTAGACACGATCGTGTTGTGTCTAACACCGTAACTTTCTTCATTATATCTCATTCTGAAAGTTCTACAAAATTGTTTTTTTTTATCAGCAATTGTATTGCCTATTGTATTGTTGTTTGTCTGTGTGCCTCTCCTATTTTTGCATTCTTGCAAACTGTAGCAAAATGTCGATTGGTGTCTCGGGGTAGGTGAGGAAGAGCCACGGTTTTTACAGTTTCTCGTTTTTTTTTCACTTTACTCTATATGATATTTTTGTACCATATAAATCATAAATCCACTTCAAATTTTGCCCAATATATCCTTGACAAGGGACACGCCATGACACACAAGGGAAACAGAAAACACAACGGAAATAGTGCCAGTGGCCAAAAATGGATCATGTTTAATCACCCTGGATAAATCTGACATTTACAACATCAACAGGAGAGATGAACTCTTGAATGACTGATGAACTGTCACACCAAATCTTACTGTGTGTATGCTAATTACAGTACATTAGCTGGCACCTAGGCTATGTCTAATCCACACACAATAAACCCACATAAATATAGTAGACAGTGAGGCAGGCAAACACACACACACAAACACACACACATACTCTCATACAACTAATTACCGTCCCTTGGAACATAGCAAGTGCAAAACATACGATACCAACACAAGCTTTCAGTTTGACGGAGATAGAATGGAACTTGGCAAGATCTAGTTTACTACCGATATCGAATTACCGATAGACGTGATATTGCAAGATAAGAGAGAGAGAAAGAGGGGCTTCCTGCACTTTAGTTTTGCCTCTTTATTGTTTTATGCTAATTGACATTTTCTGTGAAAAACTTCGCGATCCCTCAGCTACTTTATCCGAATATTACTCTAGAATTTCGCGCATACTGTATGTGAGCTGCCCGATTACACCCACATGTAAAGACCGAATTATTTTGCTGTTAGACATAGAGTGGAATAAAGGAGAATTGTTTTACGATTGTATGATTTATTGCACCTAAAAGTTTCTGTAGCACAGGGGCGATATGTCGAGTAAAAACTGTTAACTCGGATACGAAACTAGGTCTAACAATGCAAACGGAGAGCGAAATTCAAGTATTCATGCTGAGGGTGTATATTTAACGCCTGAGCATATTTCGGAGGTGAGCAGAAAAAAACGCTGAAATGTTTATATGAACATTTCAGCCAGCAAAAGTTTTTTCTTGGATTTACAGTCGTGAAGGGATTTTAGAAGCTGTCAACTTTCAAATGAAAACTGTGCAAAAAATGTTCTTCGTAGTATTCAGTACATGACTGGATGAGGTTTTTCATTGACTGCCGAAAAAATTCAAAGTTTCTGAGAGGTTTGCAGATTTTGTGACGGTCATTCATACTGCGCTGCTGACGGGTTTTTACATTGTCAACAGAAAATTAATAAGAAGGGCTTTCAAGATGCGTGTACAGAATTCAAAAAGTTTCAAGCCTGGTGAGTCTGGGGGCCATGATATAAGTCCTCCATATATACGTCGGTAACGGTAGGTAACTTTTAGAACATGGCGCACTGCAAGGATATAGACGAGTGACGTCTTGCATGGGCCACCAGGACAAAATGACGAAAGGAGGACTCTGCTCTATGCAGTTATTATCTTCAACAAGGAAAGCAGGTTAAAAAGGCACTTTAGACTTTACCTGCAGAAGGCGGAGGCTTTATTTATTTACTGTTGACTCTATTTCCTACAAAAAAGCGCTGAAATTATGATAAGCCCGCTGATAGGAGTGAACAGAGTTAAGCCCTGGATTAGTGACGCAGGAAAACTGACAAGCAAGGTAGCAAAAGAGAAGCAGAGTGAGAGGGTGGAGTACCAGTAGTCTGCACAGCTCCTTAAAATGCAAATTTTGTGGTTACTTGTGAAAGGCCATATGTTTTATAGTGGTGTGGTGAACCTTAATTATGTTTAACTCAATAATTACCCAACTTGATGCACAACATTTTTGTTTTACAGTAGTTTAGTTCATGCCTCTACGTTTCGAGCACATGTGCTCACCATCAAGAGGTCAAAATTGAATTACACAGCCTCTGGTATCATCGCACCTATAGGCGTGATGATACCAGATGATGAGCACATGTGCTCGAAACATGTAGAGGCATGAAATAAACGTATTGTGAAACAAAAATTTTGTGCATCAAGTTGGCTAATTACTGAGATAAATATGCTGAGATGCACGGTTAGCAAAACATCAAAACTTAATTATGTTGTTATTTATGAAAACATATTCTCATTGTCTTGCAGAGAAACGTATGAAGGAGAAAAACGTTCATGTTCCTTAGCTGGAAACAAAAATCCAGTTATTTGTTTTGCGGGGCTTCAGCATGCTGCAGCTGTATTAAAAAGAAGCAGAAGTAGTCGTTGTTTATCCAGAACATGGCTACTGTTCTTCTTTTATCAATTTATATGTTAAAACCAAGAGCGTCAGTGTTGTACAACGTGCTAATTTTTGAAACAAAAGGGCTTGAAAACTTTGCAGAAATGTCAGTGTTAGTATGCAGCGTGATAAACCTTGCAACATCAGTGTTATGCAGCCTGATAAATCTTGCAACAAGATGAATGTCGTACAGCGTGATAAACCGTGCAAAATTAGCGTGATAAACCTTGTACCATCATCACTACCACATAGCGTGTTAAGCCTTGCCCAGCCAGTGCTATACAGCGTGATTACTCTTGCAAGAATATTAACGTTATGTGGCGTCGTAACTCTTAACACTAATGACAGTATCATATAGCGTGATAAACCTCGCAACAATAGCTCTGCTATTTAGTGTAACGAGTGTTACAAAAAATAGCAATATTTAAGTGCGGTAAGTTTTGCAAGTTATCTTTGTTAAAAATAACTGGGCAATTCTTGCAAATAAGGAATGCTAGATAACGCAGTCAGCCTTGCAACAGTGATTTTTGTCTACAACAAGGTAGGCCATTCATTTAAATGTAACACAGAGACGCGTTCGTGTAACGATTATTGCAGCGATTAAAGCAGCAGTTATTTATCTGACCTACGTATCACTGCCAACAATATGAATACACTGAGTGTAGTGTAACGACGTTTTTATGGCGAAATTGTGACGCCGGAAACACCGAAACGTATTTAGGTCTTTATGTAAAGTAGCCGACATTTTGTTATATTGGAGCCAAATTTAGAATTTCTCGGCAGATTAATAATAATAATAATAATAATAATGTTTATTTACTGCAATTAGTTTGTCACCCTGTAGCAGTGCTTATTTTACATGTAAACAAAACATGAAATTGGTTACTACTAAATTTAAGTCGGGAGGACCACATGAGAAGCATTTAGTGGCAACCTGGAATCTTGGGAACCATCTCAGCATTTGCTTTTAGGCACAGGGAAACCAAGAAAAACCTCTGTCGAGGTGGCCGGTCGCAGGACCTTCCGGATACTGATTTCTACATAAGATAACAACACACACACAAGACAACTACAACAATACACACGGTCAACCAACAACAAGTACACAAAAGACAACTTAAAACTAGCAACAAAACACACGAGACAAATTAGAATTTTACATGTACAAAAGGAAAAAAACACCCAAGCAAGACAGTACTGTGTACAGTTTCTTGTAATTGTTTTTTTACAATCATTAATTCACTCACGCTTTCATCCCAGTCTTTCACTTCTCATCACTTACTACTCACATAAACCTTGTCACAAAAGTCTCCAAAATCAAATTTCACGGAAATCTTTTTCAGTGGGAGCCACTCAGATACATGCGTACAGACAGACGGACACGACGAAACTAATAGGCGCATTACGTAAGTGTGCGAACGCGCCTAAAGTTTAAGAAGCGTATATATTTATAGACGAACACGAATAACAGTAAGGTAGGCCTGCGTAAAATGAACAAGGCAACTCTTCTACAATATTTGTACTCCAAATAGAACATGCCGTGGAATGCACTCACGCATTCCAATATAGAAAAGAGAAATAAGTTTAGAAAATATATTTGATGTTAGTGTGACCGTACATCCTTGATACAATAATATAAAAAATCAACTAGATGCAATAATGACAGTTTATTAATAACTTCAATCAGCTTGACATGTTTCGGGCGATAGTTTCACCCGAAACATGTCGAGCTGATTGAAGTTATTAATAAATTGTCACTGTTGGTTGTTTATGTTATAGCATATATATATATTTTTTTTTAATTAGAGGAACACCGACCAGATTGGAGCACCCTGTTGGTACGATATGATATCGCTGACGACATGACCGACAAGCAGTAAAGTTTGTGTAACGTCGCTGTCTTGTTTTGCTGCCATCGCCACTCGGATATCAAACTTTGATCCACTTTACTAGGCCCTGATGTGATGAGATGTGATGTGATGTGACGTAAAGTTTTGTAATCTTGCTTTACACAGTTGTACAAAACATGGCTCGTGCACTTTGGATCCTCTTCTTTCAGACCGACAGTGAAGTGATGACGACCTGTAAGATGGGCGTGTTTGGAAGGTATAAGAACTATTACATATATTTTTATCGCTTCTCATATTTATGGGTCTCTTCACATACATTCTCCTTATCATCATCATCATCATAATCATCATCATCATTATTATCATTGTCTTCGTCGTCTTCGTCGTCGTCATCATCATCATCGTTGTTTTTTCCTCCCTGCCTTCCATTCCTGTGTTCCAAGTTATTTCCACGTTCCTGTTCTTAAACTTCTCGCGTTGTATTGCGTAATTTTGACAGAACTTAGAGCTAAAATGTGTGTTGCGAACTGTATTACAAGTACTCTCGAAGCATATGCTTTTCAGTTCTATGTAATTAGTCCATGGGAGCCCGACAGATGTTGGAAGTTCGCACGGACATAATGTTTATTTTATTAATGGAAGGAAACGAAATGTACTGAGACACAAAATTTTTTTTACCACTTGTTATAGAAATCCATGAACAAATTTAAAAAGATGTTATGGGAAATTTTCACACTCGTGGACTCACGAAAATAATACCAAAATTATTTTTTGTAGACCTTGGAAAGGTTGGATTTTATGGTAACACAGGCCATGTGGGTACGTAAATTACATTAAGTTTCACGGTGTTCGTGAGAATTCCTGCTTTGTTTAGCCGAAGTTTTACCCATTTGTACTTGTGTCTTCAATTAACTGAAACATAAAATTAAATTCTTTGAGTAACATTCCTTTTCAGAAAGAATTTCTGGATTGTACGGCACTTATCTGCAGAAGGATTCTTTATAAATGAGACTAAGACATAGCAGTGCCATCGTCTTATCCTGACGCTTTCCCATTAGAACATAATGTACATAAAGCAAAGCGAACATAACTGATCCTCTGGAATTTCTTCATAGCAGGCTCCTTGTCCTCTTTCAGAGATTATTAGGTAACGTTTATTAGACCTGCTAGCGTTACCGGATAGACAGTCTTCCGAAATTGCAAATTTATGAGAAGATTCGGTAATTTATATAAGGTTAGTAATCTGTATTTAACTGGTGTAGAAATATCAGGTGTCTGATTCATTTATGCCGAGTACTGTTACTTGATTCAGCTGCTGTCAAAGAAACAAATCCATTTCTGTTTTTAATTATGAGGGCACACGGTGGCGCAGTTGGTTGAGGTACTGCACTGCAAGGCGGAAGGTCGCGGGTTCGATTGTCGATGGTGGCACTGGAACTTTTCATTGAACTGATCCTTCAGGCCGTACTATGCCCTTGGGGTCAAATCAACCTCTAACAGAAATGAGTACAAGAAATATTTCCTTGGGGGGGGGGGGGGGGGGGGGGGGAAAAGCGGG
>Ga0123355_10005346_pt1 | contig 18763 bp, 19 predicted proteins | sample TergutEmb28metaG_3_FD_89872 | JGI IMG/M metagenome (GOLD analysis project Ga0123355, IMG submission 89872) | Embiratermes neotenicus P1 segment gut microbial communities from Petit-Saut dam, French Guiana - Emb289 P1 | ecosystem: Host-associated > Arthropoda: Insects > Digestive system > Gut ... | reverse complement strand
GCCACGCAGTGCGCCACCTGGGTGCAGGCGCAGGTGAACGCCGCCAGGGCCGATTATCTCACCTCGCTGCTGACCGACTCGGGGATCGCGCTCGGCCTCATGGCCGTCGCCGCGCTCGGGCTGGGCTGGCTGGTGTCCGGCCGGGTGCTGCGCCCGCTGCGGACCATCACCCTAAAGGCCCAGCAGATCTCCGCCAGCAATCTCAACGAGCGCCTCGCACTCAGGGGGCCCGACGACGAGCTGAAGGAGCTCGGCGACACTGTGGACGGCCTGCTGGCCCGGCTGGAGACCGCGTTCGCCGCGCAGCGGCAGTTCGTCGCCAACGCCTCGCACGAGCTGCGCACGCCGCTGGCCCGGCAGCAGGCGATGGTGGAGGTAGCCCTGGCCGATCCGAACCGCAGCGTCCGCTCGCTTGAGAACGTCTGCCGCCGCGTCCTGGCCGCTGGCCAGCAGCAGGAACGCCTGATCGAGGGCCTGCTCACGCTGGCCCGCAGTCAGCGCGGGCTGGATCGGCTCGAGCTGGTGGACCTGGCCGCCACCGCGCGCGAGGCGGTGCTGTCGCGGTCGGCGGACGCGCACCAGCGGGATGTTCAGCTCGCGCTCCTGGACATGCCAGCCACGTTCCCCGGCGATAGCCGGCTCGCCGAGCGCCTGGTCACGAACCTGCTCGACAATGCGATCCGCCACAATCATCACGGTGGCCGGGTCCTGGTCAGAACGGACGTGTCGGCGGGCCAGGCGGTGCTGTCGGTCGTCAACACCGGACCCCGGCTGGACGAAGCCGAAGTGCCAGGCCTGTTCGAGCCGTTCCGGCGTTGCGGTACCGCGCGCACGGGCGGCGCGCCCGGCGGCGGCCTTGGCCTCGGGCTTTCCATCGTCGCCGCGATCGCGGCCGCGCACCAGGCAGAGGTCCGGGCTCGCGCGCAGCCGGGCGGCGGGCTGGACGTGGCCGTCAAGTTCCGCGGTGCCGGAGACGCGCCGGCCGCCTGCGACGCCGGCTCGCAGCTCGAGCCCCGGCATCCGAGTGTCATCGAGATGACAGCGCCGCAGTCAGCGCGATGACAGACCAGTCGCGGGACCCCGCGAGATCCTCTGTGACAGAGGCAAAGCCTCAGGGGACTTGGGGAGGGAACATGAACTGGCTCTGGATGAACGTTCCGCTCATGGTGGTGTTCTTCGCGGCGATGACTGGCATCCCGCTGTGGCTGTCGCTCCGGCACCCGGACACGGGCCCGGAGACGCTGGCGACAGAGAGCCTGGCCGGGGTTGTGACTCCCGGTCCGCTGCTGAAGTCTGAGGTCGCCCTCGCGCGCTAAGAGCGGGACCGCCCTGGTCGAAAATCGGCTGGCGGAAGGGCTCAGCCACCGGGCCTGAGCCCTTCCGTCAGCCGGCGCGCGGACGTACGATCGCAAGCAAATGGCTGAGTGGTGGTCGATCGAGGTCCTGCACGGGGAGTTCTCGGCTTTCCAGTGGCAGCAGTCCTACGATTCCGAGCTCATCGAGGCGGCGCTCACCAACGGCGGGCTCGACGGAACCTGGCACGCCGATACCTGGGGCGTGGCGTTCGAGGTGTGCTTCAACACCTCGGAGGAGTGGGAGGCGTTCCGCAGCCTGCCCGTGGTTCGCGCCGCCCTCGACGCCGTGCCCGATCCGGTGAACGGCCTGCTCATCTATCGCGGCCGAGGCGGAAGCTCGGCGAGCGGCAAGCCACGCCGGCCGCGCCCGGCGCCAAGCGCGAGTTCGCTCGCGCTGCCGGAGCCGGCGGACGCCGCCATCCTGGACCTGACCAGCGCCGCGCCACCCGAGCTCGCCGGTGCCGTAGCGGTACCTGGCTAGCGAGGGGCGTGTCGAAGCGCTCGTCCTAGGGCGAGCACTCGGTCACTATTTCCAGCAGCTCCGCTAGCGCGACGCCGGGCTCGGCCATCTCGGCAAGGATTGCGGCCGACGCCGCGGCGCCGCGGTGGTGCCGGTTGTCCGACAGCAGCGACACAACCGCCCCGGGGACGCCTGCGGGTCCGTCGAGGACGATACCCGCTCCGAGGTCGGCCGCGCGCTTGGTGATCCATCGCTGGCTGGGGAACTGGGGCATGCTGACGAACGGGAGGCTGCTGGCCAGCACGGCCAGGATGGTGCCCATCCCGCCGGCGCAGACGACGGCGTCGACGAGCGGAAGCACGCGGCCGAGCGGTACGAAGCCGATGTCATGAGCCCAGCCCTCCGATTGCCGCGGCAAGGGCGCGGGCCGGCCTGGCATCGAGGTCACCAGCACGTTGACCTTCACGGCCGCGAGACCCTCCAGTGCCTCGCGCAGCAGCGGGAGGTCGTCCAGCATCGTTCCCAGGGTCACCAGCACAGTGGGCCTGGCGGGCTCATCGAAGGCCGGGGGCACCCAGCTGGTCTCCCGGTCGAATGGCGTAGGACGGACCGCGATCCGGTCGGACGGCGGTTCCCAGCCTTCGGCCTGCAACGCCACCGGGCAGATGTCGAGGTAGGCGACTCGCTCGGGCCGGTGCAGGCCCCGAGCCGCACCGAACAGGCGTGCAGCGGCCGCAGTCGCCGCGGCGAACTCCGGCGGGAGCGCCGTCCCGAGCGAGTGCCGCGCCCATGGCACGCCAAGCTGTGCGGCCACCAGGGGACCGACCTCGTCCGCGGCATCGGCGATCAGCAGGCCAGGCTCGAAGGCTGCGGCGGCAGCGCTCGCCGGGTCAAAGGTAGCCGTCACCCTGGTGCCGACGAAGAACTCCGCGACGTCGTCCGGCGTTCGCATTGCGGCAGAATGCGCTGAGGTCCTGGCGGAATGCGCTGCGGACAACTCGTCGAAAGTCGGCCCGGCGGCCAGTACCGGCACCGGCTCCGCCAGCTCGCGGAACGCGCCGTTGGTGAGGAGTGACACCTGGTGCCCGGCCGACATCGCGGCACGAGCCATCGGCATCATCGGCAGCACGTGGCCGTGAGCCGGCACCGCGGAAAACAGGATTCGCATCTTTCTCCTTCTGCTCGTCATCGGAAGCCGACTACGACCTTGGGGCGCCGACGCCAGCTCGAGTTTCTCCGCTGCTGGCCCTGGCGCGTACCCGAGCCGCGGGGACGTTTGTCAGCGCGAGCGCGGCGCCCGCGAGGCTGGGGAGTGCTGTCCACCACAAGGCGACGCTGAAATGGCGGGCTGAGATGCCGGCAGGCCCCAGCAGGATGACGAGCAGGGCGACGCCGATTGACGCACCGACCAAGCGGCTCGTCTGGATGAGAGCGCTCCCCGTTGAAGCCAGGGCGGCAGGCAGGTCTGCTGAGCCGCTGGCGATGATCGTCGGGATTGACAGACCTACGCCGGCGCCGATGAGCAGCCAGCCGGGCAATACCCCAGCGACGTACCCTCGGCTGCTTGAAGTGAGGACAGCCAGCAGGACGCCGCCACCGCCCACGAGGATCATTCCGAGGCTTGCGACGAGCCCGGGACGTAGGCCAGACCCCCAGCGTCGCAGTGCGTAAAGCGTTACCGCGATGGCTGCTGGCGCAGGCGCTATCGCCCAGCCGGTCTGGATGGCCGACCAGCCGCGAACCTGCTGCATCCACAGGCCGACGCCGAGCAGCTGCACCCCGAACGTGACCGAGACGAGCAGCATTTCGACGTTTGCCAGGCCGAAGCGGCGGTCGCGCAGTAGCCCCGGGTCGACCAGCGGAGCCTTGCTTCGCGCTGTGCGCAGGACAACGCCGGTCCCGGCGGCTAGCGCGCCCGCCAGGCAGCCAAGGATGCCCGGCGAGGCCCAGCCCCAGCTTTCGGCCTCGACAAAGGCGAGGGCTAGCAGGCCGATCGCGGCAGCAGCGAGCGCTGCGCTGGCGAGATCGGGAATCTCGGCACGGCTGTCGCGGCGGAGTGCGGGAACGACTCGGAGAGCCGCGAGCGCGCAAGCCAGCCCGATCGGCACGTTGATGATGAAAATCCACCGCCAGGAGAGAGCGGTGAGCAGGCCGCCGAGCACTGGCCCGGCCACCGCGCCCAGCGAACCGACTGCCGCCCACACCCGGATCCCCGAGGTGCGGCTCTGCCTGGGCAGGGTGGTGAGAATCAGGGCAAGGCCGGCCGGCGCCTGGATGGCGGCGCCAGCCGCTTGGACGGACCGCAGCGCAATGAGCAGCCATAGCGCCGGGGCCAGCGCGCAGCCAAGGCTGGCGAGCGAGAAGACCACCAGGCCGACGACGAAGCTGCGGCGATTGCCGAACCGGTCACTCACGCTGCCCGCCGGAATGAGCAGCGCCGCGAAGACGATCGTGTAGGCGTTCAGGACCCATGAGAGCGCAGACAGCGAGGGATGACCCAGGGCAGGACCGATCGAGCGTAGGCTGACATTCACTATGAAGCCGTCCAGGGAGCCCATGAAGGCGGCGGTGCTGAAGATCGCAAGGCGCAGCCCTGGTCGGCCACGACTAGCGGAATGAACGTTCATTCCGCTAGGTTAGCATCAGACATGAGGGTTTCCGCAATGCCACCTACTGACCAGCGCCAGCGCGACCGCCGCGAGCAGATCGTCTCTGCCGCACGCGGGCTGTTCACGGTCCGCGGCTACGCCGCGGCATCGATGGCAGACATCATCGAGGCATCCGGCCTGGCCACGGGCACCTTCTACCGGTACTTCGACTCAAAGGAGGCGGTCTGGCTGGCGGTCTGCCATGAGGCTCTCTCCGGATGGACGGACGAACTGGCCGCCGAGCCGGGCGACAACGGGCAAGCCTTCATAGACCGGCTCCTGGACACTGCAAGCGACGTCGCGCACAGCCAGCTCACGACTCAGATGTGGGGTGCCGCGGTCGATTCGCCTGCCCTGCAGGAGATGCTCTCCGCCCGCCATGAACAGCTCCGTCGTCGCCTGGCGCAGGCAATCTCGCGCGCAGGCACGCCGACGGCAAACGACATAGCGCGCGCCGAGATCGTGATCTGCGCCCTCGCCGGCCTGCGCGAGCGAGTGGCGGTCGGCATTGCCGTCGACCTCGCCGGCATCCGCGCGACGCTGCTGGAACTGCTGGGTGGCCGAGCACCCCAGAGTTCGCCGAACTAGTGATCGCTATTGGATCCGGTGGCTACCACCCAGACAGCTTCAGCCTGGCGGTCTAGCAAGAGATCCACCACGCCTTGCGGATCAATGTCACTGGGATCAACCCACAGTCCGACGTGCGGCAGGCGATCGAGGCCCCGTTCGATGATCTCCTCAAACTCGTTGACCGGCCGGCCGTCGGCTGCAGCTCGAACCCGGTCGGCGAACGTCGCCGCCTCGGGGTGACCTGAGTCGCCGTAACGGTTCGCCAGATACGCGGCTTCTTCGGGCAGCCGGTCAATCCCGCGCTGCCGTAGCACCGCCACGGGCGGGCGGAGCAGTACGAAGTTGACCGGCCGGCCCGCTAGGACCTCGGTGAGCGACTCGAAGCCTTCGTTGATGATCGTGTCGGTGACGATGGCCGTGATTCCGGCATTGGCGAACGAGGCGGCGACGAGGCACGCGTTGCGGATACGCAGCGCGTACTGTGCGCCCGCCTCGCCAGTCAAACGTCCGGTGCCAGGGTCGCTGTCACTGGGAACCGGCCACTGGCAGCCAGAGACGATCAGTCGTTGCATCTCGTCGCCATCGATGTGCGCGGCGCGCGGGAGCCGCTGCGCGAGCAGGCGGGCTGCCGTTGTCTTGCCAGCGCACGCGTTGCCGCAGATGACCCAGATCTCGGCGCGCTCGGCCGGCCGAGTGGCAGGTCCGGACGTCATCCTGGTCAGGTGAGCCGGCCGGCGACCCGGGCCAGCGCCGCGGCCAGGCAGCCTGGTGCCTCGTGCCAGAGCTGATGCCCTGCGCCCGGCACGATCGTCAGCCGCGCGTCGGAGAATACGGCGGCGGTCGCCTCAGCCGCCTGCCGCGGGAGCGGGCTGCGCTCGCCTGCAAGGACTTCCACCGGTCCGCTGAACCGGCTCAGCATGCCCGGCAGGTCGCCGCGAGCGGCGGCCTCGGCAGCCGACCCGGAGGTCTGCTCATGAGCCTGCGCACTCACCCGCGCGGCGACGGGAACCGGCGGCGCCTGAGCCGGATCCGCGAAGTAGCCAGGCCAGCCCAGCCGGAAAGACTCCAGCGCGACAGCGTCCTTCTCCTGCTCGCTGGCGGGGCTCAGCGCGTCCAGTTCACTGAACCTGGCAAGGACATCCGGCGTTGCCCTTGCCTCCATCTCAGCGTCGAACCCGGCGAGACCTCCGTCGCCCACTGCTCCGAGAGCCTCGGCGAGCACCAGGGCGTTGACCCGACCGGGTGCCCGCGCGGCCAGCTGAATGGCCAGGTAGCCGCCCCAGCTGTGACCAAGCACCGTGGCAGCAGCCACGCCGCACTGGTCGAGCACGGCCACCGTGTCGGACACATGCTGCTCGACGGTGAACGGTCCTTCGGTTACGGAGGGCGCGACGCCCCGCTGCGTATACCGCAGCGCGTCCCAGCCAGCCAATTCGCCGAGGAACCAGTCGCTGTAGTCATTCATGGCCGGTCCGCCGTGCAAGACCAGCAGCGGCCGACCCGATCCGGATCGGACACCGATCAGCGCGCCCCCAGGAACGCTGGCTGCCAGCCTTCTCTCGGCCATGACCGTTTCGTCCATGGGCCGAAGACTAGGGCACGAGGCGAGCGCCCCGCACCACCTATTTCCTGCTGTCGAGGCATTGCTGGCACCGCCCTATTCAGGCTCGGAGCAATGCGTTGATGTCAGCGATGGCCTGCACGTTGTTCTGGTAGACGATCGCGTGAATGCTGGCGTCACGCGCACCGGCCGCACATAGCTCGGAGTCATCGAGGAAGACCATGTCCTCGGGGACAACGTCCAGGCGCTCGCAGATGAGAGCGTAGATCCGGGGATCGGGCTTCAGCAGCCCCGCTTCGTGTGAATAGACGATCTCATCGACGAGCACCTCGAACCCGTAGGCCGCCTGTTCGCGCTCGCGCGCCCCGACGAAGCTGTTACTGACGATCCCGGTGCGATACTCAGGGCGCAACTGCCGGGCGTATTCGATCAGTTCGGTGTTGGCCGTGCCAAGGTACTCGCGCCACAGGTCGCCCATGAATTCGGCCAGCTGCTGGTCGTCCATCCCCAGTCGCCCCGTGACTGCCTGCTCCACCTCATTCAAGCCAACAGTGCCGATGCTGCCGCCCGTCCAGATGTCGCTCAGCCGCTCGCTGATTGCTCCGGCTGGCAGGCCGAGACGAGCCTCCCAGCGCTGCGGGGCGACGCGCTCCGGGTTGATTTCCAGCACGCCACCGATGTCGAATACGACCGCACGGATGGTCACGATCGGAGTCTTCCCCCTGTCGCCGACATCGGCCCGGCACGCTGCAGGACCGTGCCGTGTGCCATGCAGTCACGACACAGCTCGGCCGCCGGTACCGCTTCCCACCCCACTCGCGTGTATGTTCGAATAGTTGCGTGGACTTCGAGTGGCCGGCGTGGTGGAAATACCCTAAGCAGTGCCCTCATGGGCATATCTGGCGACCAGGGACCGTCACCGTGTCATGGGTTGTGTGCGGCTGCGCTGGCGACGGCAACGGGGGGCACCTCAGAGTCAGCTGCCGAGCCGATGGCTGCCCGAGCGTCTGGTACCAGCCGCCCCACAGGGCCGGCGCGGAGGTGACCGGGCGGCCGAGCTTAGGTGTCTGCGGGCGTTGCGATCCTTGGTCGCCCCTGAGCCTTGTCGATCCTTGTGACCCTGGCGGCGGCGTCTGGATGCCGGGAATCGGCGCGGCTGCCACACTATGGGCATGCTGACGACGGTTGTCGACCACCCACTGGTCGCGCACAAGCTGACCGCGCTGCGCGATACGCAGACCAGCTCACCCGCATTCCGGCAGCTCGCGGATGATCTCACCACGCTGCTGGGCTACGAGGCCCTCCGCGCCATCACGGTCGAGCCGTGGCAGGTTCAGACCCCGGTCGGTACTGCGGACGGCGTCCGGCTGGCCCGGCCGGTGCCGCTGATCGTGCCGATCCTGCGCGCCGGCATCGGCATGCTCGACGCGCTCGCCCGGCTGCTGCCTGAAGCCGACATCGGCTTCGTCGGACTGGTCAGGGATGAGGAGACCTTGGTCGCGTCGACCTACGCAACGCGGCTTCCGGCTGACCTGACCGGCCGGACGACGTTCGTCCTCGACCCCATGCTGGCGACCGGCGGCTCCATGGAGACCGCAATCAGGATGCTGCTGGACCGCGGCGCCGCCGCCGTCACTGCCATCTGCTTGCTCGCCGCCCCCGAGGGACTCGCTCGGCTTGACGCGGACTTCCCCGCCGGCGCCTTTCCTGTCCACGTCGTGACCGCGTGCGTCGACACAAGGCTCAACGACAAGGGCTATATCCTCCCCGGCCTCGGCGACGCCGGCGACCGTCTGTTTGGCATCATCTGACCTGACGCACGGAGGGAGAACGGCATGCGCACCTTTGCCAGCCTGGCGGAGTTCGTCGCGGCTAAGGGCGAGAGCCTCGGCTTCAGTGACTGGCACAAGATCACTCAGGAGCAGGTGAACGCGTTCGCCGACGCCACTGGCGACCATCAGTGGATCCACGTGGACACCGAACGCGCGGCGGCAGGCCCGTTCGGCGGGACGATTGCCCACGGCTATCTCACGCTGTCGCTGCTGCCGGTGCTGCAGATGGAGATCTTCACGATCAAGGGCCTGACGATGGGCATCAACTACGGACTGGACCGGGTCAGATTCCCTTCGCCGGTACCCGTCGGCTCTTCGATCCGGGCCGAGGCGACGCTCACCGAGGTCAGGCAGACCCCGCTCGGCTGGCTGGCCTCCATCCGGCTGCGGGTCGAGGTCGAGGGTCAGCAGAAGGCCGCCTGTATCGCCGACACGCTGGGCCTGTACGTGGGTTCCTAGGTAGAGTCTGTCAGGCGCACCACAGGGAGGTCCCGTGGATCCCGAGACCATCGACCAGAACTACGCCCAGCTCCAGCAGCAGGCACAGCAGACAGCAGCGCAGATCCAGGCGCTAGCCGGCAAGCTGCAGACAGCTGCCGCCGCGGGCGACTCCAACGCCCGCGAGTGGATGCTCGACCTGAAGGAGATCACGCTGGGGGTGCAGCAGGAGCAGGGGCAAGTGTCGCTGCTGCTGCAGTCCATCCACTCCATGGTCGACAACCACGTTCAGGCCATGGGACAGCCTCAGTACCAGCAGCCGGGCTATCAGCAGCCGCAGTATCAGCAGGGCGGCGGTGGCATGCTGCAGCAGTTCCTCAGTGGCGGGTTCGGTCGCGCGATCATGACGGGCGCGGGCTTTGGCATCGGAGATGACCTCATCAACCACATCTTCTAGTAATCTCCGGCCGTTCGCCGGACCCGCGAGACTGGCAGCGAGCGAGCACTGCCAGTCTCGCGGGTCGCGTGCGGCGGCTACCCGGCAAGGGCCGCGGCCTGAGCCAGCAGCGCGCGGCCGGAGGCGATCAGGGCGGTAGCCTCACTCTCGTTCAGGGGCTGCCCGCTGAATGCAGCACCGAGCAGCTCGGACGACATCTGCGAGGCGATAGCGTTCCGCTCGCTGCCGAGCTTGATGAGCTCGTTCTCGATCGTCGTGTAGGTTGCATCGCCAGGCGAGTCACTGGCTAGTGCCCGGGTGGACGCAGTGAGAGTGTCCAGACCAAACGTGCCGACAGGCGCGTTGATCTGCTTGTAGACCTTGCCGAGCTGGATCAGTGTGCCGTAATTGACGCGCATCGCCGCGGGGAGCGCGCTGGGGCTGATCACCTCGGCGAGCACCCGCCCGTCTGGCTGGTAGTCGTCGTGGAGGCCGAGCAGCGCCATCATCGTCGGCTGGATGTCGGTGTGGTCGGACCAGACCGCGTTGTTCACTCCCTGATGCTGCACCCCCGGGCCGACGAGACCGAGCCAGGTGGTGTTGATCTCCGGCGCCACATCGCCGTGGTTCCACGCGTCCTGGCCAGCCGGCTCGCTCACGCACGAGCCGCCGCAGCTGGTCGGGCCGCTGCTCAGCCAGAAGTCGGGATTCGCGAACAGGGCCAGCGTGCCCGTGCGTTTCGGATCCCCGGTGACCATGTGCAGAATGTTCATCTCCACCGGGTCGGCCAGGTAATTGGTGAGGTTCACGGTCTGGCCGGTGGCCAGGTCGTCAGCGGTCGTCGTCGCCGCGGTACGCTCCAGCGCGCGTACCGACGGGTCGGTCCGGCCCGGCTGGTTGTGCACGTAGAGGATGGGCGCGGAGTCCGCCGACACGTCGAATGGGGTGGTCACGCCCTGAGCGGCGAGCATGCCGGTCAGGTTGCCGTCGACCTCGCCGACGTTGTTGTACGTGCACAGGATGGTGACGCCGTTGCAGTTCGCCGGGCTCGGCGGGCCGCCGACAAAGTGGTCGCCCTCGTCAGCGGTGATGACGAACAGCGTGTTGGCCTTGGTGATCCCGTGGGCTGCCAGCTGGCTGAAGAAGGTGCCGAACGCGGCGTTCTCCTGCGCGAGCTGCGACTCATACTCTGCGGAGCCGGGCCCGAGGCCCGCGCCGGTCGTCCACGAGTCGTGCAGGTCGGTCAGGTAGGTGAACGTAACCGGGACGCCGTGCGTCTGCATGTCCAGCGTGTAGGCCAGCGAGTTGTAGCCCTGCATGCCGTCGTAGCCGGGGAAGCCTACGTCGCCGGAGGAGTCCTCGATGACCTGTCCGTTGAAATTGGTCACCGGCCCGTTCGGGTTCAGCAGCGGGTCGATGTACTTGGCGCCGAACAGCGCGCGGTACCCGTTGTAGCCGCCTGGCTCGTCGGGCAGCAGGTCGGGGACCGAGTGGTGATCGGCACACACGGCGGAACCCCTCGCGCAGTGCACCGACAGGCCCTCGTAGTCGGCTGCCGCCTGGTTGGCCAGGTTCGGGTTGTTGGCCTCCGTGGCGTCCGGCGAGTTCGGCCCGAATACGTCCGCTACGTCTGGTGCCTGATTCTCCAGCTCGGTATTCGCCGCCGCGACCGAACCGACGTCGCAGCCCGCCCGGGTGTAAGACACCCACGGCGCCGGCGGCGTCTTCCCGTTCTGGCCGACAAGGGTGGTGGTCGAGTCGCCGAGCGGGGTTCCTGCGTAGTTGGTGTCGTAGTCGACGATCGGGTCGGTCCAGTAGGCGAACGAGCCCGCCTCATCGGTGCTGCCGTCCGCGGCGCTCGTGTAGTACTGGTACTCGTTCGCGATGGCGTCGCCCTGGTCGCTGCCGTAAAGCCCGGATTCTGACGTCACGATGTCGTCCGCGGTATGCGCAATTAGCGGCGTGTGCTCGTGGGAGATCAGCGTGCCGTTGCCCGTAATGAAGTTCAGCAGATTCGGCATCTGCTCCAGGTCGCTGGGCACGTTCGGGTTGTCCCGCGTGTAGTGCACATTGTCGAACTGCAGGTAGATGACGTGCTTGATCGTCCCGCCGCTGAGCGAGCACGCGTTTGCTGCCGCCGCGCTAGCCGGCACTGCGCTAGCCGGCACGGCGCTAGCCGGCACGGGGCTGGCCACGGCACTCGCCGCGCCGCCCGCGACCATGCCGAGCGCGAGCGCACCGCCGCCGAATAGCGCGAGCTGTCCGCGGAAAAGCCTCACTGGCGATTTGCCTGCACGCATTCTGGGCACCTCCACCGCCTCGTGGCCACCGGCTGCGGCCCGGCGAGGCCGAAGGTACGGGACCGCCGTCAGCCGGGGGCAGACCCACCCTGAACAATGCATGAAGGCAGCATGAACAGGGGGGCTGCACTCGATTCGGTCATGGGTGCGGCAGTTCCATCAGCTCGACGATCAGGTTGTCCGGGCCCTTCGTGTAGATGACCTTCCGGCCGGCGCGCGGTCCGTCGCGGACAATCTGCACGGGGTTGACGGGCTCGAAGCCGTACCCGCGCCCGGCTGCGATCACTGCATCGATGTCATCGACCTCGAAGCACAAGTGCAGGTGACCGTTGTCGCAGGGCCGCAGGCCCGAACTCACCTTGTCCGGCGGGCTCGAGTAGCACAGCAGCTCGATCGTGTGGCCAGGCGCTGTCACGTAGCAGATGTCGATGACGCAGCCGGGCACGCCGGTAACCTGCTCGAACAACTCGCCGCTGCAGGGTATCGGGGCGCTCACGGCTAGCCCGAGCGCGTCGCGGAAGTAGCCGGTGGCGTTACCGAGGTCCGAGACAGTGATGCCGGTGTGTCCCGTCGCGGTGACGTGGCTTCGGGTCATGGGCCGGCCACCTCCACCACGCACACGTGGGCCCCGACCGCGACGTCGTCGCCCTCGCCGACGCAGTGCTCGAGCATCACCCCGTCGGCGGTCGCCGTGACTTCCTGGTTGACCTTCTCGGTCTCGATCTCATAGAGCGGGTCGCCGGCCCGGAACGACTCGCCGGGCTGCCGGCAGAAGCGGACCACGGTCGCCTCCTGCATCGTCATCCCGATCTTCGGCAGCCTGACCCGCACCCGCACGCTCACGCGCGGGCTCCGAGTCCGTGGCCGGTGAGGGCCAGCACAACGGCACTGATCCTGGCCTCGTCCGGGATGACCCTGGCCTCCGCGCTGGGCGCGTAGGGCATGGCCACGTTCGGCGTCGTCACCCGCCGAATCGGGCCCTTGAGCAGGCCGAAGCCCTTCTCGGCCACCATCGCCGCGATCTGACTCGCCGCGCCGCAGCACTCCCGGGCCTCGTCCACGACGACGAGAAGGCCGGTCTTCGCCACCGACTCCAGCACGGTCGTCTCGTCGAAGGGCACGAGCGTGCGCGGATCGATCACGTCGGCCTCGATGCCCAGCCCGGCGAGTGACCGGGCCGCGGCGAGAGCTGGCTTCACCATGCGGCCGATCGCAACGACCGTGACGTCGCCGCCGTCGCGCAGCACGGACGCGCGGCCGAACGGAACGAGGTGCTCGCCGTCCGGGACGTCGCCCTGCTCGCCGCCCCGGCCCGACGGCTCGAGGAAGAAACTCGGGTTGCGGCTGCGGAGCGCCGTCTTGAGCAGGCCCTTGGCGTCGGCCGGCGTCGACGGTGTCAGCACGTTGATCCCGCCGAGGTTCATGAGCACCGGGTAACCCGAGTCGGAGTGCTGTGCAGCGTTCGAGGCCCCGCCGCCGTAACCCGCGATGACCGTGATCGGGAGCTCCATCTGGCCGCCGGTCATGAGCCGGAGCTTGGCCATCTGGTTCGCGATGGCATCCATCCCGGTATAGAAGAAGTTCGAGAACATCATGTGCAGCACCGGGTGATAGCCCGCCGACGCGAGGCCGACGGCCATGCCGGTCAGCGTGGCCTCGCAGATCGGGGTGTTGCGGATGCGGTCGTGGCCGAACCGCTCGTGCAGGCCGCGCATGTCGCCGACGATCGACAGCTCGACGTCCTCGCCGTAGACGACGACCTTCGGGCTGCGCTCCATCTCCTCGACGAGACCGTCGCGGACGGCCTCGAGCAAGCGCTTGCGCGTCATGCCGCTACGCCTCCTCTCGGTCCGACTCTGCGTCTCGGGCGAACATCAGTGTCAGGGCCAGCTCCGGATCAGCGGGCTCCCCCGCCTCCGCGAAGGCCACGGCCGCGGCCACGCGCGCCAGGACGCGGGTGTCAAGCGCGGCGAGCGCGTCCGCGTCGGCTGCCCCGGACGCGACCAGCCTGCCCGCAAGCCCGGTGATGGGGTCGCGCGCCCGCCACTCGTCGATCTCGGCGCTGTCCCGGTAACGGCCGCCGGCCAGCACGAAGCTCTCGGCCTCAAAGTGTCCCTGAATGCGGTACGTCCGGGCCTCGATGAACGACGGGCCGTCGCCCGCGCGCGCTCGCCCCACGGCCTGCGCCGCGGCCTGCCAGACCGCCACCACGTCATTGCCGTCCACTTCGTGCACCGGCATCCCGAACGCGCGCGCCCGGTCGGCGATCCGCCCGGCGGTGACCTCATGGGACGGCGTGAACTCGGAGAACAGGTTGTTCTCGCAAACGAAGATCACCGGCAGCTGCCAGAGCGTGGACACGTTGAGCGTCTCCATCAGCACGCCCTGGTTCGCGGCGCCGTCGCCGAAGAAGCAGACTGCCACCCGGCCGTCGCCGTCTAGCTTGGCGCCGTAGGCCGCGCCGGTCGCGATCGCGAGGCCGGCGCCGACGATGCCGTTGGCGCCGAGGATGCCCTTGGAGATGTCGGCGACATGCATGGAGCCGCCCATGCCGCGACAGATGCCGTCCCGCTTGCCCCAGATCTCGGCCATCATCGCGTTCAGGTCCCCGCCCTTGGCCAGGAAGTGACCATGGCCTCGGTGCGTTGATGTCGCGTAGTCCCGGTCGGTGAGCTGCGCGGACACCCCGACCGCGACTGCCTCCTCGCCAATGTAGAGATGCACGGCGCCGGGAAGGTTACCAGCCATGCTCTCGGAGCTGAGCCGCTCCTCGGTGCGCCGGATCAGCACCATCCGCTCGTACAGGTCCAGCAGTTCCGTCGGTGACGGCGCGAGTTCCGTTGTGCCCATGGCCATATCCTCGCCGCACCGGGCCCTCCTGGACAGGCCTGCACAAGGACCTATCCGGCTGGCCGCCGGGCCAGCAGACCGGTGGCAACGGCTTCCAGCACGGACTCGCGCCCCGCGTACGGGCCGTCCGGACGCGGCCAGTGCGTGATGACGTCGGAGAAACCGAGCTCGCCCGCCCGGCCGGCCGCGTCGGCGAAAGAGCCGGGACTCGACAGCGCGTACTCGCCCGAAGCATCCAGGGATAGGTACGTGGGCACGTGGCTGGCGTCGCGGCCGGCCGCGACGAGCGCATCGCGGAACCTGCTCATACTGCCGCCCACGGCCTGCCACCACGCTGCCGTGGTGTCGGCCCGGCTGCCGGTCGTGACCCAGCCGTCACCCAGGCGTGCCGCCAGCGCTATCGACCGATGGCCATCTGCGGCCATCACGAACGGAATCCGGGGCCGCTGCACACAGCCGGGCAGGTTGCGCGCGTCCACCGACGCATAGTAACGGCCAGCCCAGGTGACGTGGTCGCTCCGCAGGAGCAGGTCCAGCAGCTCGGCGAACTCGGTATACCGGTCCACCCGCTCCCGCGGCGTGAGCTCGGGAGTGCCGAGGACCCGGTTGTCGAAGCTGGCACCGGTCGCGCCGGCGCCCAGGCCGAGCATGATCCGGCCACCGCTGATGTCGTCGAGCGCGGTCAGCTGGCGCATGAAGCTCACCGGATGGCGGAAGTTCGGCGACGCGACCAGCGTGCCAAGCCTGATCCGCGTGGTGACCGCCGAGGCAGCCGCCAGCGTCGGCACGGCGTCGAACCACGGGCCCTCGACGAGCGAGCGCCAGCCCAGGTGGTCGTAGGTCCAGGCGTGATCGAAGCCGTATTCCTCGGCCAGCCGCCATCGCCGGGCCGCCTGCTGCCACCGCTGGTCAGCGAGGATAACGACACCGAACTTCATCGCTGCCACGCGCCGATCACAGCCGGGCGTTCATGCTCTCGCACACCCCGTGCGCTCCTTCGACCTCGTGCGAGCGGTCCGCACCGCGCAGGGTTCCACGGTAGTGACCGAACAGCTGGAAGTAGTCGATCGCGAAGACGCCAAGCTGGTGCCGCACCTGCTTGCGGCCCTCCGGCTCGAAGGTGACATCAAGCCTGCCATCGCGCGAGATCATCTGCCATGGCGCGAGCGATCCCGCCCCCTGCTGCCGGAACTCGATGTCCGAGAGCGGCTCGCACGCCCCCGGTGTCCAGAGGCATGACTCCTCTTCCTGGCCTGGTGACTCCGGCCGGTCGACGAAGTTCGCGCCGGCGATCCCGTCGCCTTCGCGCAGCGCAAAGGTCCCCCACAGCCACGTAGTCCGGTACGGAAGCATCGACTTGTGCTCGTCGATGATCGCGAGATCGCGCGCGCCATCGAAGGTGATCTGCTGGTCCCCTACGCGCAGCTCGCCCGCAGCCGGGAAGATCGCCTTGTGCGTGTACAGCCGTCCGCCGGGCAGCCGCGAGCTGACCGATAGCGGCGCCGAGGCGTGCCGGACATCCAGCTCGAGCTCGCCCTGGAAGGCCGGCGCGGTCTGCCGCGCGGCGATGTCGAACCGCAGCGTGTGCCGGCCGGGCCCGGCCGCGAAGTCATACTCGAGCCGGTATTCCGGCCGCCGGAACGAGCAGTGACTGCCGGCCAGCCGGTCCGGCATCGCGAGCGAGCCACCCCGGCCGTTCGCGGCATGCTGGTACAGAGCACCCGTCCGGCGGTCATAGGCGTACATCTCCGAACTGGCCAGGTACTGCGCATCCTGCATGATGAGCGAGCTGTACCAGTCGGGATGGACCAGCGTGAAGCCAATCCACTCCTTGAGGCGGAGCCGGCGCAGCTGCCGGGTGAGACCGGTGAACTCATCGAGCGGATTGACGCTCGCGGGCCGTGCCGCGAACCGGCCATACCGCCGGACGCCGCCGTCGACGAGACTGTCGGGATCAGGCATGAGCAGTGACGGTAGCAGCAGGACCGGCCGGCCCTGGCGGCAGGCGCGAGTCCTGGCTACGATCCTCGGGCCATGACCTCCGATCCGTATTCCGCCGCCGCGGCCAGTGCCCGGCGGCTCGCCGAGCTGACCGGCCAGCCAGCGCATGACGTCGCGGTCGTGCTCGGCTCCGGCTGGGCAGCCGCCGCCGACGCGCTCGGCAGCGCGGACGCCACAGTGTCCCTGACCGACCTCGGCGCGGCTGCGCCATCCGTGCCCGGCCACCAGCCGGTCGTCCGCTCGGTGACCGTGGCCGGGCACCGGGCGCTCGTCTTCCTCGGCCGCGTGCACCTGTACGAGGGGCACTCCCCCGCCGCCGTCGTGCACAGCGTGCGGACCGCCGTCGAGGCGGGCTGCGCGTCGGTGATCCTCACCAACGCGGCCGGCGGGATCGCCCCCGGCCTCCAGCCTGGCCAGGCGCTGCTGATCAGCGACCACCTGAATCTGACCGGCACGTCCCCGCTCGCCGGGCGCCCGCCGCCCGCCGGATACCCGTCGCGGTTCACCGACCTGACGGACCTGTACTCGGCCCGGATGCGCGCAGCGGCGCGAGCCGCCGCGCCTGACCTAGCCGAGGCGGTGTACGCGGGGCTGCCCGGCCCCCACTACGAGACGCCCGCCGAGGTTCGCATGCTCGCCGGCCTCGGCGCCGGCCTGGTCGGCATGTCCACCGTGCTCGAGGCCATCGCCGCACGGCATCTCGGCGCCGAGGTCCTCGGCATCTCGCTTGTCACCAACATCGCGGCCGGCCTGTCGCGCGAGCCGGTCGGACACGAGGATGTGCTCGCAACCGGAGCGCGAGCGGCCGCAGGCCTCGGCGGGCTCCTCGCCGCGATACTTGCGGGGGGACCACTGAGGTGAGCATCGACGACCTGCGCGCCCGCGCTGCGGCCTGGCTCGCCGACGACCCCGACGCGGCCGACCGGGCCGAGCTGTCTGGCCTGCTCGGCGACACCGGCGCGGAGGCGGCCGCCGAGCTGGCAGACCGATTCGCGCGGCGGCTCACCTTCGGCACGGCCGGTCTGCGTGGCGCGGTCGGAGCCGGCCCGAACCGGATGAACCGGGCGACGGTAACCGCCGCCACCGCGGCACTCGCCGGCTGGCTGCTCAGCCGTGATCCGGCGGCCGCGCAGGACGGCGTTGTCGTCGGCTGTGATGCCCGGCATCGCAGCACCGAGTTCGCCGCACAGACCGCGCAGGTCCTGGCCGGCGCCGGGATCCGGGTGCACCTGCTCCCCGGCCAGCAGCCGACGCCGCTGCTGGCCTTCGCCGTCCGGTACTACGGCGCCGCGGCCGGGGTGATGATTACCGCGAGCCATAACCCGCCCGGCGACAACGGCTACAAGCTCTATCTCGGCGACGGCGCGCAGGTCGTGCCGCCGGCGGACGCCGACATTGAGTCCTCCATCGCGGCGCTCGGCCCGCTGTCGGATCTCGCGGTGGCGGAGCCCGGCAGCTCCCTGATCTCGCACCCGGGCGACGAGGTCGCCAGGGCCTACCTCGATGCCATCGGGTCCGAGCTCGGTCCGGCGCCGTCGGGTGCCGAGTGGCTCCGCGTCGTCTACACGCCCCTGCACGGTGTGGCGGGTGAGCTCGCGCTGCGCGCGTTTGCCGAAGCGGGCTACGCGCCACCGGACGTGGTGGAAGCGCAGTTCGATCCTGACCCTGCCTTCCCGACCGTTCGCTCCCCCAACCCGGAGGTGCCGAGCGTGCTCGACCTGGCGATCGCGCAGGCCCGGCGGTCTGGGGCTGACCTGGTCATCGCCAACGACCCCGACGGAGACCGGCTCGCGGTCGCGGTCCCTGACCCGGCGGTACCGGGCGGGTACCGCCAGCTCAGCGGCGACCAGGTGGGTGCGATCCTCGGCTGGTTCCTGCTTCGCCGGCTTGCGGGCGACCCGGACGTGCCGATGTCGCAGCAGCTCGTCGTCAGCACGGTTGTGTCCGGCTCGCTCCTGCCGAAGATCGCTGCCGCGGCGGCCGCGCCATACGCGCACACGCTGACCGGGTTCAAGTGGATCGTGCGGGCGGCAGACCTGCGCTCCGGTGTCCGGTTCGCCTACGGCTACGAGGAGGCGCTCGGCTACGCGGTCACCGGCGCGGTCCGCGACAAGGACGGGATCAGCGCGGCGCTTGCACTGCTGGCCGCAGCGGCCACCGAGTGGTCCGCGGGCCGGTCGCTGCAGGATGCCTACGACGCCCTGGAAGAACGGCACGGCGTGCACCTGACCGCGCAGGTCAGCGTGACCACCGAGGCGGCGATGAACATCATGTCCCGGCTGCGGGCCGCGCCGCCGCGTGACCTGGCCGGG
>Ga0123355_10005345_pt1 | contig 18763 bp, 4 predicted proteins | sample TergutEmb28metaG_3_FD_89872 | JGI IMG/M metagenome (GOLD analysis project Ga0123355, IMG submission 89872) | Embiratermes neotenicus P1 segment gut microbial communities from Petit-Saut dam, French Guiana - Emb289 P1 | ecosystem: Host-associated > Arthropoda: Insects > Digestive system > Gut ... | reverse complement strand
TGGGGAAACCGGAGAGAAAGAGACCACTGGGGAGACCTAGGTGTAGATGGGTGGATAATATTAGGATGGATCTCCAGGAGGTGGGATGTGGGTATATGGACTGGATTGGGCTGGCCCAGGATAGGGACAGGTGGCGGGCGCTTGTGAGTCCGGTAATGAACCTTCGGGTTCCGTGAAATGCGGGGAATTTCTTGACTAGCTGCAAACCAGTTAGGTTCTCAAGAAGGACTCTGCACCATGGAGTAAGTAAGTATTGACATTTCCTTGGGTGTTACATTGCTAGGAAACAAAGGACATCTGATCTCTATACTGAGATTTTAAATGGGGTCTCCCAAGTGCCACCCACTTGGCTACATTCTTTTGCACAGTTATAAAAAATATCACAAATATGAATTACAGTTTAACAGGATCTTTTTTTGTGTGTGTGTGTGTGAAATGAGCTGTTTGTGACAAAATTAACTGAGTTTGATTGAGGTTTGTGTTCATCAGGGCTTACAGTAATTGGTATGAATCAAACTCCAAATTACAGAGAAATTTTTTTGTAGTTATGGACATGAAATATGCAAGGAGACAAATATGACCATTTTGTTATGCATTAATTCGATGTTCTGCATATAAAGAATACATAAAAACTGTTACCTAAATGCCATGTAGAACCAATGGAAAATGTATCCATCCTAGGACATGCATTCTGATGAATTACGTCTCTCATGAGGACTGGTCTGTCAGAGAGGCCCACTGTTGTCTCATCTGTATCCTGAAAAGAAATATACACACCGAGTATCATGAAAATGGTTTTATAAGCTATGCAACCTTAATTCGTCATAAAAGCAATATTGATACTAATAAAAAAAAAGTGTTAACTTTGTAAATGCTGGGTATCGTTGAGGTTACAGTTCTTGCTGCCACAGCCCTGTCATGAAGCTGGGGAGCATGAAAGCTCCATTTTGTCATTTTCTTAACACATGATTTTCACCTTCCAGCCATTAGGTACCTTAATGCGTATAGTGGCCTAAAATCTCATTAATAGCGTCTTTTTGGTTGTAATAATTTTGTCCTGTAAATTAATACCCTCTTCAGCCACCTGCCTTTACCAAATTCGATTACCTCCTACAGGGACATATAATCATCTCCTCACTGTACATTACTAGCCTTCATTTTCTCAGGTATGTCACTATTTCTGAGCAAATTGTAATTTATAGTCTCTTCTTGTCACACCATCCTGATGTCTTGCTACCATATATGAATTTTTACTATTGGTTCAAGTAATATTTTGTATGGGAACAATTTTCTTACATTGAATATTTTCAAGGAAAGGGAAATGTGATTTTCACACCAACATGTTACAAATAAACAATTTTTTAAATTCTTGTAAATGTCTGAATTAATTTATTTTCTTTAAGTACTCATTATCTGTGCTGTGTCTACATACATCAGTTGACTTGGTTTTCACATCGCTTATACTTTGTGTACGTTGAAATGGCATTTCAAAATTGGGGTTGGGCACGAAGATCCATTTGAGGTCTGGAAGTGACACTGTTCTTGTGAGTGAGCATTGATATTTGTATGAACCTGTAAATACACACAGAGATTACCAGAGTCAAAACTATAGTTCTGCAGTGAAGACAATGATTCAGATTTGAAGATGTCAGTAGTTCAGTTAACTGAATTGTGCCATTCCCATTGTGTAGTATAAACTAGCAAGTAGGTATGAAGTCAATAACACAACTACGTAAATAATCTTAAATGTGTCGAATGACAAAGACCTGATGATGGCCACTACCGGCCGAAACACGTAGTCTTTTGACCTAGAATATAACATCTAATTAAAAATAGTTGTGTTATTGACTTCATACCTACTTTCTAGTAATGGTTCAATTAACTGGCCTGAAATTTCTTTCTCCCTCCAGCCAGTAGTCAGGTTTCCTGTCAACCAACTACACATAGTCTTTTATGTTTCATATCACAGAACCTCAGTACTTTATCAAACTGATTGTTAGCAAGGGTCAAAACCATATATATGAAAGCCTGATAGTGGTCATGATAATATGCTAGATGTAGCTACCGCTTGTGAGTGCGGTAATGAACCTTCAGGTTTCGTGAAATGTAGGGAATTTCTTGACTAGCTGCAAACCAGTTAGCTTCTCAAGAAGGACTCTACACCATTGAATAAGTAAGTAAGCTACCTCTCATTTTTTAAGCCATCACCCTAGGCTTAGTCTCTATAGGTAGTATCATTCTACTTTCCTTCTAATGGCCATTTTCCAACAGGTTTCCCCCACCAAAATTCCAAATACATTTCGTGTCTTTCCCATCACAGCTGCATGTCCACCTCATCATAACTTCGTAGCTTTTGCTGTTGTAACAGTACTTCCTAAGTGCTCTATACAGACCGTGATATTCCTCACTATATAACACCTCAAGCTGTAGGTTCATGTACTTCCCTGAACCATTTTTCCAAACACTCCTTATGTTCTATCAAAGTATAATCTAAGTGACCATGCTGTACACCCACACAAATAGTGTAAAATTATTTTTTATTTAGTTCACAGTGTCATTAAAAATTATGCATTTAATATTATCATAATTTTTTAGATTGAACCTAGATTGTGGACCATATTTCTTCCCCAGCTACTCACTAATCTTATTCCCCAAACTTACTGTCTGTTGGTAAAGATGCCAAGCGAATAGGTTCATTGTATGGTGGTGATGGGTTTGTTTCTGTCTCCTGTGACTCTGCAGCCACTAAATTTAAATCCACCGGTATGACACAACTTTGCACTTTGCAACTGGCTTGCTTATGTTCAACATTGACGAATGATGGCAATACACGAGGTGGAGAAACATTCTTGATGTTTTGTAGTGGGTTACTGTTTTTAGCAAATTTGGATTCAAGCTTACATAATTTCTGAATGTAATAGGATGGCCTCTTCAGTTTGCTTAAAGTATGATTATGTGTGGATATTATGTGATGTACATTTGGACATGAACCATCTGATTTTTTGTCATGAAAGTTTAAGGAAATTGTTTGTAGAATATGTTCTTTACCCTCTGATGTATCATTAATTGCCATATTCTTGGCTTCAGTAGATTGTGCCAAACAAATTTCTGGATCAAGGAGAGGCTGTGCTTCTGTGTTTCCACCACATACCTCTTTTAGCATGTCATATTGTGTGGCTTCTCCACTTACATTTCCCAAAATACTGCACTGGTATTTAGCCTCCACGTTTGAGCTTGTTTTGTTTTTGCTGTCATTAAGAATACTGGGAAGTAGTATGCTATACTTCAGGCTTTTATGTACAGTACGTGGATATGGTCCTGCTGATGAAGGTTTTCTGGAATTGTCTGGTTTTGTTGTGGTCCAGGAGAGTCCTGGAACTGTTGCTGACTTGGGACGGTTCCTTTGCTGGACAGACCCTTCATTAAACAACATGAATTCCATGGAATTGGAGTCATGTTGGCTCTGAAACTTGACAGCCTTTGGTTTAGTTACACCATATTTTATTGCAGGACATTTCACACTTGCAATATCAGTTTTACGAAGTGTTTTTATTTCTTTGTTATCTTGCCCCTCACTTTTACCAAATTCATTACTGTAATATCTGTTACCTGTAGCTGGAATATCTTTTAGTTTGTTTCCATAGAAATTTGTAACTAAACTGTTACATACAGTTTCTTTTATGGCATTCTCTTTCATTTGTGTTTTAATGCTGCATACTTCTGTGTATGGCAAGGATGCCTGTAAAGAATAATGGGTATTTTCTTTGTTTTCCCCTCTTGTACATGGAGAGTCATCATTGGTTTTTTTGTTTTCATTACCACATTTTGGAAAGCTGTCAATTTTTAAACCTTCATGTGCCTTTTGTTTGTCACATTTTGAGCTATTGTGGTGTGCTCTTGTGTGTTGAATGGTTGCACTTGAAGGTCTGTTGATTCTATATTCCATTTGAGTGTTCAGTTTATTCTCATGAAGTACATCAACGATGCTGGTTAATACTGGTAATCCATTAGCATTCAATTCACCTGAAGCACTTTGTGCCAATGAATGATCAGTAATATTTACAGATGTTTGTATGATATCATTATTTCGAAACATGTTAGTAACTTTGGCAGAATTGTCAACAGACGCCATGCAATGTCGTGGAGACACTGGAGTAGAATGTCTTTTTTTGCGATTGTTTAAAGCTGACCATTTTCTTATTGTTCTACGTTTCATGCATTTTCTTTGAAAATGTTGAGTTTCTAGTTTTGTTCTTTGCCTTCTTCGAGGTGGAGGTAAAAAATCTTCACCGGACTGTGCTGCACTTGGGATGAGAGGGAAGCTTGGTATAATGACAGGAGAGTCTTCTTCAACTTGAACTGCTTGAGGTAGCATTTGTGTCTGACAGGGCCCATTTTTATATTTGCTTTGCAGTTCTGGATCATCCTCTTCTTTGTCTCCGTTGGATAAACATTTTTGTTCTGGAATTGTATGTTTCAAATTGGAGTTCACTGTATCTTGCGTGACAATAGCCTGCACTAATGCCGTAACACTTGGATTATCTGTTTGGGTGCATTTACAGTTTACATTGACTTGACTCTGCTGTCCTTCAGAAATTCTGTTTGACACTCCAACATCACAGATATTGTTTCCATAAGCAGCACTTACACAATACTCTGACTCCATCACTTCTGTACCGATGTGGAAAATATCTGGTATAGAATATGGTCTTTCAAGAGTGTAAGTCATATTCAAAACATTTTCTTCACACAGAGCATCTGAACTGCCCCAGTGTTTCCTGTTTCCATATTTTATAACAATATCTGCTGATGATGTAGAATCCATGAGGAAACCCGGTACTTCCAGTGACACCTTTCCTAATTCAGAACTGGATCCTGTCTTCCATTTTGCTCTGGTCTTAGAGATTTTGTTTTCACTGTCTTTATAATTGCTTTCATTTTCATTTGTTGCTTCTGTCATATTCTTCTTGTCTTGTGAAACAGCAGCTGTCTTTTCATTTGTATTTGTATTATCTTTCAGTTGTTTTATAATATGAGATTCCAGTACATTTTCTTCACAACCATCCACAGGTAAAATGATTTTGTTACTTGTAGATTGTACACCTCTGTTTTCCAATAATTTTTTCTTTTCTCTCTCATATGCTTCCATTCTTTTTTGGTTAATTCTTGATCTCACTCTAGTCACAATATTTCTGGTAACCATACTTCCTGCATCCAGGGGCTCATTATTTGTTCCCATTTTGTCTTCTACATGTATAATGTTATTTGCGCCATAATCTGCAGCATTACTTATACATGTAGGCTGCATCCTGGTACTACTACCTTTATTCTGTTGACATCTAACTCTTTTGCTCTTATTTTCATTACCTTTCCATCGTTTTTCAATCATGAGCTGTCTTTCCTTGAAGTTCTGAAGTCGTATGGTATGAACGGTTGTAAGGAGTTCTGAATCAGACACCATATTTGTAAGCCCATTTAATCTATTGGATCTGTCTGTGGTTTTCGGTTTTGTAGGAAACTTTATTGGATTGTAATGTTTCCCATATGGTTCCTCTTGTTCCAGCTGTATTTTCTTGTTACACAGTGTTTCTATTATGCAATTAGATCCTAGTGTTGCAAGGAAGGCATCTTCTATATTTTGTATACTATAGTTCTCATGTCCTGATTCTGATATGTCAAGGGCCTTACTTTTATTTTGTTCATGCAATAATACATCTTTAATAATGCAACCTTTTTCAGGCTCTAGTAAGTTCAGGGCATGGATGCTTGCAAATTTTTTCATTATGCATTTGTTAAAGATTTCTGTGATGTTTGTAGGCTCATTGCAATGTCCTCCATCCATCACACCCATAGCACAATGAATGACTGCATTTGAAAGTCCTGAAGATGTTTTCACTTCTGCTTCCTTTGGTACATGAAGGACAGCTTCCTGTGATGCAGCTCTGTCCAATTTTCTGGTGACTCTGTCACTGCACACTTGTCTCTTAGATTCCATTTTGATTTTAGACAACTGTGAAGTTTCGGGTACAGATGGAGATGCCACCACCTTCTTGTCTTCATCTTTACGTTGTCTTGTCTTCTTGACAGCCGAAGATGATCTATACTTCAGAGCAGGATCAGTAACAGCTGTTTTTGGCCTTTTGGCAGGTGCTTGAGGCTTGGGTTCTGCAAGTTGACAAAAATGTGGGCTAATTATACCAAACTCTTGAGCTAGCTGTGTTTTCGTTAGGAATTTATCAATTCTGTTTGAAATAAATGCTCTCTTTAGAATGATATTAATGGATGGACGCTCCTTTGGATTTCGTCTGAAAAGCTGCTGAACCAGATTACGAAGATCACTGCTGTAATGTGATGGAAGCTGAGGATAAGAGCCTCGTATAATCTTCACAATCAGGTTCTTCATATTTCCTGCCACAAAGGCATGTTTCAGTGCAGCCATTTCATAAAGTATGCAACCTAGTGCCCATATATCACTCTTGTTATTGTACGGCTTGTTCTCACAAATTTCAGGTGAGAGGTAATATGGTGTTCCAATGCATGTTTTTGCAAGGTCAACTGTATTCTTCAGAATTTTTGCAATCCCAAAATCACCCAGTTTGACATTATTACCTTTAGTGAGGAAAATATTCTGGGATTTTATGTCTCGGTGAAGAATCTTACGATCATGAACGTGTTTGAGAGCAAGGCATATCTGGACAAACCAATTGAGAATTAAATCTTCTGAAAAATATCTTCCCTTCTGAGCATGTTCCCGAATCACAGTATATAGATCTCCTCCTTCACAATAATCCATTACAATATAAAGATTCTTATCATGCTCAAATGATTCTTTATATGCAACAATATATGGATGCTGCATCTTAGCAAGAACCTCCACTTCACGCATTGCTTCATCTTTCTCCTTCTCTGTCATTCTTGAGAAATTGATCCTTTTTATCACATAATGAGCTCCTGTCTCTTTTGATCGGACCAGGTAAGCAGTTCCAAATGAACCTTCCCCAATCCGTTTTTGTTTCACATATTGATCCATTTCTGTAACATTCCCATACTTAACAGTCACATTCATTAATGTCACTAAAGTTTCACCTAAGTATAATTGCAAATTTAATACCCATAAACCGAAACATGTGATTTCTTTATACAAGATACCTGATTGTGTTTACAATACAAGATCAAGACACTAATAATCAAGTCCACCGTAACTCATTTAAAAAAAAAAACATTGTTTTGATTCATGTATCTGCTAATGCTGACCTGAAATATTTGTATTGGTGTTCTTTGGACTGAAGTCAAGTTTAATCATCTACATATAAAATAAACAGAAAAATAAAACTGTCTTGCAGTTTCACTTGGCAGCTCAGTATACTATTGAATGTCATGTTTACTGTATGTTTTACGTGTAATTTAAGATATATAATTCTAAAAAAAATACTACGTTTTAGCTGAAACAGAAAGAGACCAGACAAAGCTGATCAAGAATACTTATAGTATGGGACACAATGAAGACATGTAAGAAAGGCAAACAGCACTGGAAGATATACACTAAAATATATTATCTCTAGTCACATGTATATTTATTCTTACTGCTTGCTTAGATGCTAACTAAAGGAAACTGACTTTATACTATAGGCCCTACAGAGTAGTCACTTCATTTTGTATTTTACTTGATGACAGAGTTGGTGTCAGTCTTGAAATCATGGTAACATTTTAAAGTTTTACACTGTAATGTCAGATAATGTACAAAGCAGAAATAAAAATTATGCTGATCAAACACCACCATCATAAAAATTTAGACTTATCAAACAATGTAGTTCATATGTAAAAATTACAGCTATTTTGGTCCTTTATTTCTGGTCTTCAAATGTTACCCATTTTTTCTTCCTTTGTTAAAAATGAATAGAATAATTTTATGTGTTCCATGTCCATGCATTAAAGACTCTCACACACTCGCGTGACAAACCAACATTTGCATATTAATAAGTATGTTCAATTACACGTTATAATATTTCACCAACATGTTGCAGTCACTCTCATGACCATTACCAGGGTGTCTTATAACAAGAATAAAATTAATATACAATTAACTGTACTAGTTTCAAGCAATCCCTTTTACTGTGTACAACTCACTTATCTAACAGGCTGTGAGTCAAATGTACATATCCACGAAACAACATAAATAAACCTGATTTTACTGTAATTTAATAGGATTATAAACATACTATTTATGTTATTTTATAACCGTAAGTTTCAGTACAGAAAATTAACTGTAACATTAAGTGGTTTTACCATACACTTTTGTATAATTATTTGTATATTAATTGTATTCTTGTTATAAGACACCCTGATGATGGTCACAAGAGTGACTGGAATATGTTAGTGAAAAATTATGTCATTGAACATACTTATAAATATGCATTTTTTGGTTGGTCTTTGAGTGTGAAATAGAGCAATATTTTCAACTTTAAAATATCCTATACACCATAGTTAAATATGAACTGCAATGAAGTCTGTTTTATCACTAAAACAGCACATGGATCAGTACGCTACTTCATTTTTTAAGTTCTTGTGATATAAGACAGTGTTGCCTAGTCCATCAGTCCTTTATCCCAGAAATAAAACTTTCAAATTAAATTATATGTTTTGTGTACTTCAACATAAGTGATTCTCCTGCCAAGAAATACATGTAAAGGTGACAACACACCCAAAATTTAAGATTCAATTGGCAATTATTAAAATCTACACTTACAATGACATATGAGTACTTAGGAAAAGGGAGTTCATAGAAATGGAGCTTCAATAATGCAACAACAATTTAACAGTGTTTTTCAGTTGTAAGGAGTTTGAATAAATTACGATAGCAAGAGTCGAATGAAACTTTTCTTCAACTTAAAAGTACACCTTTTTAATATGAGGAGTGACACCATAGTCTAAGATTATAAAAGTATTTTACAGAAACATATTACTCTACTAGTACACCATCCTCTTACTTTACCAACAAGATGAGTCAATTTTCTGCTTCTGGTTTCAAATTTATATTATACTGTACGAGTAACAATGGAACTCAGGAAATATACTGTATTCTTTTGCATCAAAATAAGCACTCAATAAATAAGGTAACAGGAATGGCATTACTTACCTGTATGAACTACGTCTTTGAAAGTAATAAATAGTATTAGTTGATATCAGTACCTGTACTAATTTTTTTCAATGTAATCATACTGTTTAGCATGCTACTGTAAATTTTACAAATGTCTATCAGAAACCACACAATTTATTACCATCACATGACACATGCAGAATGGAAATTATCTTAATTAATCAAGCAATATTTGCCTTAGGCTTTCAGGTACATGACAATGCTAGCACTGTTTCATTTACATGACATTTACTAGGTTAGTCCCCTCCATTTTGCCTCTGTGCAATATGGGAAACTGATTTACTCACTGTGGTATTCTGTTTGTTTACCACTGAGAATTGTCCTTGAATATGACAGCAGTGGATCAATTTTCCTTATAGATTTTAAGTAGACTGAATGTGGAGCATGCTCAGTGGCACACTGGATGGCTGTTACTGTCAATGAACTTGCATGCTTACAAATGCAATTGATTTTTACCACTGTCACTAGTTATTTTGGAACTTCCACCTACTCATCCATTATGTCATCTACTTTAAATTTTGAACTATGAAAACATTTATGATACAGTTATTAATAGTATTTGGGACATGCAATATTGTTACTGAAATAACTTGTAAATAAGATACCAGACACTGAAAGCAACCAAATGCAACATATAAGTCAGTGGGATATTACATTTACATTTAGTAACTTGACATAATTGTGTTACCAGAATACCACTGCTGAGCCCTATGTCCTGATATTAGGATTTATTTATTCAATGTCAAACATTGGAATGCAGTGTGTGAAGTTGTATGTCCAAATACCATTAAAAAAAAAAGAGTATACGAAAAAGAGCACAGACTTACCTCATACATATGCTGTGAAAGCCTCCAGTTGCGTGAATCCAAATTAGTCCAAAGAAAGTCATCACTCATAATATTCATTGCAATGTAAAATACCACAAGATATTCAAATCTGATACAGACTGAAATGTTTGAGGGGAAGCAGTCAAAGTAAGTGTTAATAGTACTTGTATCAGCAGCAGAACAACAACAGAAGACAGCACCAAGCACTGTGACTTTGTACAGCATTATGACAGAAGGATGTAAGGTAGCCTGAGGGTGGACTAGTTTAAAAAGAAGTTACTCTTTCTACTTCAATATAAACACTTACTATATTTTAATTTTAAAATTCAAATGAGACTGGCTTTTCCAGCTTACCAATCTGAAATTATAGAACCGCATTCATATTATGATAATTTGAAAGTATGTTCCTGTTGACCAAACAGAAGGTTACCAAAAGTTATGGCAATGGTGGAGTAAAGTTATAGCTCCATGCATTCTTAACCTTAGTATTAGATGGAGGTCAGCAGTCAGCTTCATGACCCAGTCACTTTATCTCTAGGGAAAGTACACCCATACCCACTGAACTTCACACTGGGAAGGCACTGTAGCCAGCCTGGATGATCTGGTAAAGAACCCTGTACCCATTTAACAGTAGGCTGAATCAGTGCCAGAGCCAGGGTGATCTGGCAAAGAACCCCCATAGCCATTTAACAGTAGGCTGGGTAGGCACCAGGGTCAGTCTGGTTGATCTGGCAAAGAAGCCCCTGCAGCCACAGAACAGTACCCTGGGTAGGCACCACATCTGGTCTGGATGATTGGACAAAGAACCCCCTGTAGCCATTGAACGGTACAATGGGTAGGCACCAGAGCTGGTTTCAATGATCTGGCAAAGAGACAAGTATCTAGTACCTACCAGGAATAAAATGCTTGCTTGGACATCCAGACCACAGCCTGATCAATATACAAACTACACAAACAGAGCTGCTAGCTTTTCATTTGGGTTTTCTTAAAACAAAAGTTACTTTTTATTATGAAAATCTAGTGCATATTTTGGTTAATGTTCCTTTGTTTACTTCTACAGCAATACACAGTGTTTTATGCATTAAATGGTTTCCAAAGAATGAAATGGTGTATAGCACACCACTTACACCCATGCGTTCAACAATTAACAAACCAGTGGTGGGCACAGGGCACTTTTGCTCAACAGAACCATTATGGTTGTCTACCAGAACATCTGATACACAGAAATGAGTACAGAAAAGACACTGCACAAAAGGATTTTGCAATATCCTCAGATTTAAACCAAAGTAAATATGATTTAACAAATCCCATACAGTGAATTCTTTTATTTATTCCTAAGGACTGTGGTACATTTTCATGTTTACCTGGACTGAGTGAAGATTGAAATATTTCAAAGAGTAATTGAATCAAAGATTACTACTGAATATGAGTTGGGTTACCACAGAGCTGTAGCGGTTAACATGTATTCTTAAACTATCACTTAGAATTCAGTACTGTGATTGCTGTGACAAAGCTTCCTTGTCACAAATTCTGATACACCTGTATGCACCTCCACACATATACAGTTTTACACTGATTGCATGTGGACATGTTTTCTATGGATTTTAAATTATGAGCTCATCTGTGATTCTGAAGAGGAAGTTATTAATCTCATTAAAAATTGTTTTCAAAATATATTTGGCAAAACAAATGAGCAATTGCATAACAAATAAATACAATATATTATTTCACACAAATAAATAATGAAACTGCAGTACAGTCAAATATTTTAAGATACTCCTGACTAGAAGAAACAATCCACTCACAACGCTGAAGTTTTAACATACAGACCATAGTCATTCATACTACTTATAGCACTACAAGATTGTGGATGTGTGAAAGATTAAAAACCTCTTTTCCAGAAATTAATAACATTCAAGTAGGCACATCCTTATCAAAATTATATCGACTATTATGAATGACATCGTTCCTCAACAATTCTTTGAGTACTGAAGATAAATAATATTACTGGTTATAAGCTTTCTGGGCTCCACAATGGAAACTGTTCAGACTGTAGTTCACTGTGTTCACCACCATGCAGTGGTACAGACTGATTCCAGCAATCCTCCTAAATATAAGTATAATCCTGCAAGGTGTGAAAACAGAGAAGACTACAACTGAAATACTTCTGAAACTCAGCAAAGGAACTGTACCTACTGAAACAAAATCCTGTTATCATATACCAGCAGAAAGATCAAACTTATGCTTGACATTCACAGGTACAAAGTTATTGGGTAAAGTGATGCCCTTATAAAATGCTTATATGCTTTCAGGTGATATTTATGGCATATTTTCCCACAAGTATGATGTAGATGTTAACAAATTAAGTACAGTTACATCACAATAATTATTTAACAATTCTTTTTTGGCAGTATAAGCTGTTGCAGTATAAAATCTTTACAAGTATCAGCTTTATATCTAATGAAAATACAATTATAGCATAAATATAAAAACTGTGTCCAAAGAACTCTTAACATTTAAAATACTTAACTTCAGAACTGGTGTTCACAAATACAGCAAATCTAAATCCGCACTGACAATAGCAGATACTTTCCAAATGGGTATATAAAAAGATAAAGAGAAACAATTTGGAATAATGTAATTCCCATTACATGTTGGAATAATTAACTGTTTTACAGCATTGCTGTGGTTGTACATGCATAATGACACGAAAATTAGAAATAAATTGGGAAACAAGGTAATTTCTGAATTCAGCCTTGTCCACCAGACCCAATTGAGATCTGTGGGAACTCAATGAATGTCATTCCATGTCAAGTAATTCTGTACCCCAAAATTTGTTCCATTAAAATAATGCATTATACTGTACCACAAAGCAAACCAGCTTAATCTGTAACAATGACAGCATTTCAAATGACTGTCCATCTACGTGTATGTAGTGCAGTCTTCAGCCCTCTTCTCATTCCATTTAAAACATTAATAAGGGTGCAATAGCAGCTAATACTTTTCCAGGTATTGCAATTTAATACATTTTTCTAAGTTATATTACATGAGGAGGAGCAAAGGGTTACACAGTTTGGTGCTTTTTAAGAATATTTCCATTTACTAAGAAAGCTCTTTCATTACCCTACAGATTACACTTTATTTTTGACACTGATATTTATCTGTGGATTCCTGGTCCATTACATACAGTTAAGATAAGTAATGTTTCACATATTTTTGGCAAACATACCGCTTTATCTAGTGATGCTGACCAAAGCTGAATCAGTCAATTCATACATCACTCCAATGAACAAACCAACCAGCCAATGAACCAACCAATCAATCAATCAATCGTACCTATGAAAGGAACTGATATTGTACATCCTGACAAAGCAGATGACAGTAAGAAGTCTGGGTCAAGTTGCTTCCTTTTGAGATAGCAAAACTACAAAGCTCCATCAGGTTAGGTGGTTTAGCAGCATAGACAAAAAATGTTCTGGCAAAAAGTAATACACAGTGTTTCTCAAAATATATTAGTTAAATGTAATCACAAAGTTGGCCAGGACAGCTCAGTCAATACAGTGACTGGCTACAGGATGATGATCAGGGTTCAATACCCAGCAGGGGCATAAATTTATCTCATCCAAACATCTGGACTGGTTCATATCAGGATGTGAAGCTGATCATTCACCTCAAACTATTGCTGTGGCTAAGAATGCATGGAGCTTTATCTTCACTCCCCTGTAGGCCTCCATGGAATGGGGCTTCAACTCTTTGGCACCTAATGTCACGTACTCTCTTCACACAGTGTGGTGCTTAAAACACTGCACGGTTACAGCCGACAGCCCATCACAGCCTTTATTACGCAGCCCCATTTAAATTCTGGTCTGCTACACACATCATCAGGCATTTAATTCTGGCCCCAAAGGGTCATGCACAGGAAAATGTTACTTACTGCAATAACAAATATTTTGAGACACATTTTCATTTATTTCAAACCATCCTGTGTCAGATGCTGGTACCTTCAGAGCTAGAGAAGCTGAAATAAAAGCACATGCACTATGCAGCATATTTGTGAGGGTATTTCATGTACAAAGGCCCAAATCATGAATCAGATACCACTCAGTAGTATTAAATTATATCAGAAAGTGTTCAGAATGTTATGTTGATGGCAATGCCTATCAGTTCTGATTGCAGGTGTGTTCCTCAATTATGTATGCTCATTTTTCAAAGTGTGCTCACCAAAGCAAAAGTTGGAAAATAGCCGCAATACACAAGTCAGCCACACAGGATTGAAACAGGGTCACTCAACTCATAGAAGTTTCTATCACAGTATACCAACAATCTGTCCTCTGGAAGGACCACAGATGAAAACTTACTGCTATTATTTGGTATTTTATGATTAAGTCCGGCCCTCCAGGAAAATGTCTGAGCATTTTCTTCTTAAGGCCACAGCTGTTTATTTCCACATCAATAGAACAATGCTTCCCATTGTGCCTCTGCAAGTTTCTGGTAAGGCTCTAAGTATATTTCGCAGAATTACTAATTACTGAACAGAACTACATGTATGATAAATGATAAAACTCGTTAAGACTTGACTATGGACACCTAGGCCTGGATACATCATGTAACATACTAGCACAATCAGATAACTATCCAACAAATACAATATAAACAGAACTCATTTTTCCCATACATAATCACTGAGAACACAGCAACAATTTACTATTCAACAATGTTTCATACATCAGTGTCTAATTCTCATGACTGCATTGAAGTCAGTGTTCTGCTGATTACCTTAGGCAGTGAAAGTCCGTTATTAGGAGTATGGCTTCTTACAAGAAAGCTGCTGTTAATGACAGCTCAGAAAGTACAATCAACTCATATATGTTATACAAAGTACAACTATTCAGTAACATGAAGTGCCTGTCTGATAACTTTTCCATTATTATGAATAATTTTGAGAATCCATGTTCATCTTTAACTGCTGTTGGTGCAGCCTCCATGTACCATGTGTGATATCTACAATTTGTTTTCTCACAGTGACACAGTGAAATGGAAGTGCTGGTAGCAAGCCAAAGGCAATGCAGTGTTAAAAGTTTGTCCCAGAGAACATCAGAAACACAAGTAAAACAATTTCTATGGATGAGCACACTGCCACCAATTTGCTACCATCTCACACCATGTCGAAGTCCACCAATTTCTTGTTTATCTTTAACAGTTACTGGCACAGCCCCACACCCTAGTTCTATTTCCAGTCAGTCTACACGGTGTTGTGTGTGTGGCTTGGAGCAAGTGAAGTTCTTATTGAACGTTTAAAGCCCGGTGGTAACTATATGTACCATCTGCAGTAACATCAAAAAACATTCCTCTATACCCACACAGTATATTTTTGTGTTCTGTATGGTTCTCACAACAAATAATGCTATTTCCCCAGACAAGACTAACACACCAACTTTACAGTGAGCAAAGAGATTCTATTCTGTGAGGGAGGAAGTGAAATATTTCATAATTACAGAAATTAAATGAATGTTAGGCCGATTCACTGACATTTGCAATGCACCATATAGTATTGCCAAAATAATCCAACATATATGGTAGTTTCCCATGGTACTTTAAGTTCTAACTTTCTAACATGACTGACTCAAACTTCATTCATGGATGATCAGTGCCTTTTTAAACTCCTTCTAGCTATAAGATAGACATAAAAAAAAATGTTTCATACTGGACACAATATTTATATTGTCCAATGTAACCTGGCTGTAATGAGTACTCATGGTGACAATTTTTCATGCTACAAAATCTCATTATACAAGACTTTCACTGTACGTCACGAATTCCACAGTAATAAACCACGACCGCACTTAAAATCTATCAAAAAGCACCGTCTTTTAGACTAAGGTTGGCGATTCTGACAAGCTAGTCATCACTTCCCTCAACCTCTTCAAGCAAAACCCAGAATTACAACATATACAGGATATTAAATACTGTTACTCCATCAACTATTCAGTTTTTGTATGATTAACAAAAAAACTGCATGACTATCTTTGTTGTTGCATCGTGCATTTTGTAGAATCACTTTAATTATCACACCAACAAATGCACTTACATAAAATTTTACATTAAAACATTTAAAATCGCTCCGACATGTTTCGATCCTAAGATCATCCTCAGGGAGCTACTTTGTTCCTTGCTAAAGTCATGTTAATGCCCAACAGGCAAAACTTAACAACAACTACAGGAAATGACTTTAGCAAGGAACAATGCAGCTCCCTGAGGATGATCTTAGGATTGAAACATGTTGGAGCGATTTTAAAAGTTTTAATGTGAAATTTTATGTAAGTGCATTAGTTGGTGTGCTAACTAAAGTGAAACTGCATGACTGTTTATGTTCCCCATCCCCCATTTGTCTTTTTGCATTCAATTTTGTAAGTATGAAATGTATGTTACACTGCAATATGGCAATACAGCAAATGTACGAGAAAGAATTTGCAATGAACATGTCATTAAGAGGATGCCATCAAATCTCCAGTGAAATAGTTGGACATGTGGTTGAAGTGTCACATTATTACCTATCTGTCAGCGTACAGACCTTTATATCTGGTGCTTTCTCATATATATTACATTTGTTTTGCCATATTTTTCTTTCAAACATATCACTTTGATGCATGATGAACAGAAACCTTGTCTTGAGCACTACAGTGGAAAATCATGATGTTACACCTCAAAAGAGGATGAATATTGTGTCTTTAAAAAATAGTTCATATCCTGAATCTGCTGTGAATATGGTACATCAGTTCTGGTAAAACTGTGTTCAACTACATGCACAAGCCTGAACTGTAGTCACAGCAGAAAAAAATGAATCAAGTGGAAATTTTAACTTGGAACAGTACAGATGGAATAGGCTGACAAAAGCTGCCAGGCAAGTACTTTACACTGAACGGGAATTCAGAGGGACCAGAAGTAAGAAATCATTTCACTTAAGTCTAGTTAACATCTAATGTAACCTTTCCAAATCTTTTAATGTCACTTTTCATTTTATTTGCATATGTACATGAAACAACATTTGTGAATTATCTTGAAATGCACTTGGCAAATAGCAAGCAATTCACAAAAAGAACAGTTATTTCCTTCTTGAAAACTACAGTTCTCCCAAAGTTTTTCCTACGCAATTTCAGTTGTTGTCACTGACACAATCTACTTTTTTGACACTGGTTTAAAAACCAATTTGCGGGTCTTGAGGATTGACCACTTGTGGCGCTTGTAGTAATAGATAATGGCAATTAGTGAGGAGAATATGAATAGGCTCTGAAACACAATTAAGAACAAGTTAGTTGCTTCACGAAATGAATCACATTACTGAAGTAGAAACACTTACTTTACAAGAAGGTATTCAAAGACACATGACAAGAATAATATCAAGACATTCTGTCTAAATTACAAACTTCTTACACAACATTATACAATACCACCTGTGTTTGTGGTAAGTTCCCCTTTGAAATTTCAACACACGCTCTACTGCCCTATGAATAATGCTGATGAGCTGAGTAAATACAAGTAAAATTTCCTCATTTGCAAGTTACATTTCCAACAGCACAACTAATACAAATGCTGACAGAACCGTATTTAGTGAACAAGAAATGCTGCTGACAATATGCTCATTAAAAACAGTGACTTATGAAATCAACTGTTTTAGAGCCATCTTGTAAATATGAATCAATTATTGCTGACAAGGAATTCAAACTCATAAAATTTGAATACAGGAACACAAAGCAAGTACTGGTACTGCACTGGCTTCTGTTTATGCTCCTGGTGTCTTCTGAATAATGAATGTTCTAACACTGTTTTGCTGAAATTCCTCAAATTACACGGAACCCAAAGTTTCCTTTCCATGTTCATAAACACCTTCCACCAGTCCCTGTCCCATGCCAGATAAATCAAGCTCACAACCTTCCATCTTACTTCTTTGAGATCAATTATAAAGTCATCACCCCACCTATGCCTTGGCCTTCATAGTAGTATCTTCCCTTCAGGTTTACCCAAGAAAACACAGCATACATTTTTTCTATTCCATGCAAGCTGCATGGCCCACCCATCTCATCCTCCTTGATTTGCACATGCTCACTACAATTATAACTTTAATGATACCAATGAAAGTTGGAACCGTAACTTAAATGAACACAATTCCTGATTCCTTCAACTGCTCCTCTTAGTACAGTATTTCCACCAGCATTTACTTCTGGTATTACCATTCAGAGAATAGGAATTTATTCCTGCTATACAAGTACTCTGAAGCAATGCTTCAGTTTTAAAATGACAAACAATATAAGTACAAACCTTGATCAACATAATCTTCCTCTGATCATACTCAGGCTCAGCAGCCCACTTCAGGAAAGTGGACACATCCTTTGCAAGTTGACTAGCATAAGCTGGAGTACCATCTGCATATTCTATTGTCTGCAAAACAGTGATCCACAATTATGTGACAATATCTGTTCTTAAGCACTGCACATGCTGCAGTCTATGTAAATGTTCATAAGGCATTATTTTGTCCGTTAATATGATGTGAATAAGCACTTGTCCTTACAACCTTGGGCTGCACCTACAAAACAGTGACATTTCAAGCCCAACATTAAACACCATCTGTCAATCTGCTGTGAAAGACCTTTCATAATATATATATATATATATATATATACAGGGTGTAACAGGAGGAACGGACCAGACTTCGGGAGGGTGTTCTTTATGTTAAACTATACCGAAAAACCCCAAAACACCTATATCCAAAGTTGAACGGTTT
>Ga0123355_10005344_pt1:0-17500 | contig 18764 bp, 10 predicted proteins | sample TergutEmb28metaG_3_FD_89872 | JGI IMG/M metagenome (GOLD analysis project Ga0123355, IMG submission 89872) | Embiratermes neotenicus P1 segment gut microbial communities from Petit-Saut dam, French Guiana - Emb289 P1 | ecosystem: Host-associated > Arthropoda: Insects > Digestive system... | reverse complement strand
ACGGCGCTGTCACCGTCTTTTTAAAAGTATCCCGGACAGGACACGAACTGTGTCCACCGACAACCACAAACATGCCGACGATTCAGAACTTTGAAGATACGCCGGAAAAGTTTAAAGTACAAAGCATCTGTTTGAAACGTAACATTAAAGTACACGGCAGAAACAACAATAAATACACAATGTATGTGGATGTAGAATGCATGGGGCAGAAGAAAAATGCAGACGGGGTTTTGGTAGGAAAGCCTACACGAAAAAGGCCACTTGGAAGAACGAGATGCAGACGGGAGAATAGCTCTACGTGCATCATAAAGCGATAGGTTGAGAGGGTATGAGCTGGAATTATATAATGTGGACTGGGACGGGCGGTGGACCCTTGCGAGCCGAGCACGGACAAGAAATTTGAGATTCTTAATATGTGGGGAGTTTGTTGACTAGCTGAGAAAACTGGCAGACTTTCACAGCCACAGAGTCAGTTGGCTAGTTGGCTAAGTTATGAAGAACTGTACACGAACAAGCGTAGTGTTTGTTGTATCGGCAATTGCTTGACTGTTGCAGGGACAGTGCCACTGTAGGGAAACTGAGTTACTGACACAACTTGCACACTTTCAGCATCAAAACACAACCGCAAAATCAAATTCCATTCAACCGAAGGCCTACACGTTTCCATCATTATGATCACTGTCAGTGACGTCACTGTAACAGTACCGTCAGCTACAGAAGTAACCACTGCTTGTGTTATTCAGTGACGCTGTCAGCTGATGAGGTAGCCTATCGTTGATGACGGATGAACGTGTGAGTAAGGAACACGGTGAAATGGTACTGACAAGGGAAAGCAGAAGTACTGGGGGAAAGGCAAATCGTACATGCACTGGCCAGGTGTTAGACCTGTAGGTTCGCAGTCAGAGGCCTGCCATTTGGATCGCACATGTGCACAAAGAGATTATGGAGAACAGTGGAGAAAACAGAGCATTAGTGAAGTGTGTCTTGCTTCATGCAGCGAAACGGTATGCTGCCTCAACAGCAAAACATGGCGTCTCCCAGCTTAAAACTGCTTCGCGTCTGATCCTCTGCAGCCACCAGTGATTGACGTCACGTTTTTGCACAAAAACACGCCCTGAGCGCGCACATTAACTAACCGAGAATTTCCTCGGCACTACAAACAGACTGACGATTTTCCGGCTCCGTCCTCCGTTACTCCCAGCAAGATTCCCGAAAACGCATCGGTTAGAAAGTTTTATTGCCTATAATTTTAATAATGTGCTGCAGTTTGCTGTTTACTTGGTTTATTTAAGAACGCCTTTCCAAATGCTGCTGTTAGGCCCACACACATCGTGATGAATAAAGGATAAGAAATTTCCCTCCAAAAAATAATTTGTGGAGCAAGACATGCAGTTTTTGAACGATGAACTTGGCGGTACATAAAGCAAACACTGGTTTTTAAAGGGTTGCTACAAGATAGTTGTGGGGTACGCGGTGGCGCAGTTGGTTGAGGCACTGCGCTACAAGCCGGAAGATAGCGGGTTCGATTCCCGATGGTGTCATTGGAATTTTTTATTGACATAATCCTTCCGGTCGCACTATGGCCCTGTGTTCGACTCAGCCTCGGAAATGAATGCCAGGAACACTGCCTGGGGGTGAAGGCGGCCGGTGCGTAGGGCTGACAAACTTATCACCTTTATGTGCCGACTGTCTTGAAATCTTGGAGCCTCAACCTCCTGGAACCCTCAGGGCCTGTCCAGGCCTGTAGAGGGATTGCTTTACCTTTTACAATGTAGTTATGCTCGTGGGTTGTTCAGGGCCAAGCACTACACAGGCATCATAATAATGCCCACGTGTGCTACATCCCACTGACACGTCACTACGGCCTCTGTCAGTCCCAGAGTCCCGGTTAGAATACAAATGACGAACGGGTCCCGCTGGAACAAACCTCACACGAGGGTCGGACTACTTCTGGTCAACTTTAATACACGCACACTCACCGTCAATACACGCACACACTCACCGCAAATAAACGCACACTCACCGTCAATACACGCACACACTCACCGTCAATACACGCACACATTCAGTGACAGACAGACCGACACCGACACCACCTCACGAACACCGAAATGCATTTTCAGTGTAAAACGCCTTTGTAGTCGCAAACACTGACGACATACCAATAGTAAATATATAACAAAATCAACAAGCACAAAGAGCAGGCAAATTTAATTTTAATAAATAAAATACCTTTTGGCAATGCCCAAAATACTGCATGCAGAGCACTGACGACGGCAGTCAGCCTCACTTCATGATGAAACGAGCCCGACTTAGCTGAGCGCGATCTGCAAAATATCAGGCGAGTGGGGGAAGCTGGCTCGTCAGCCGCGTGTTCCCACCTCGATTCGTCGGAACAAGTCACGAAAGGCAGAAACAATTTTATTACGCCAGGTGATCAAGAAAATGTCGAAATCTCGAACTATGAGATTCACAAACACCGAGGCTATACTGTATTATTAAAAACACGGACCGGTGACAATTACTTTTGTTACTGCGCATGTAGCAGCAGCAATATGGCTGTGCTGTGTACAGATGCGGGCTGCAGTTGTTCAGTGACCATGTAATCAGCAGTTCAAACAGCTTTGCAAATTGACCCTGTAAGTAACTGGCGTACTTACCTTTGGCGTAGATCTGCAGCGATATCACGGCTTTGGCCTCTCCATGGCAGTTGCGGGCGATGACAGAGTAGGCGCCAGTGAAGTCTAGCTTAGCGCGAGGAATCTCGAGTCTGTACTGCGGGCCGTCACCCACCCGGCGGAAATGCGGGGCGTCCCGATAGTAGTCGGGCTGCAAAGACACACACATACACGTACAGTTTCGCCCCACGTGGAGGTCGTTCATGGACTTGTAGGCTCTGGGTGCCGTGGCTAATAAAATGCCCCTCTCACCTGCCAGTCCACATCATTCATTGTGATGAGGAGGGCACATTGTTAGCCACGCCTGCCCAGAGGTCACGCGTGGCTGGTCCGCCTTCGTCACTGACCTGAAGTTCTTCACTGCAGTAAATTTCGAGGAGATGTTTCTTACCGACTGCAACCTTCCTATTTGCCAAGTTTCTAACTCGAAGTGCAGCGGCAGTTGCTTAAGTTGACTGAAGCGCCGTGTTTAAAAGCAATACATGTCAACGTAACATTGGTCAGTTAATTTTAACAGGGAAATTAGTGCCCGGTACTGTTGCTTTATAATAGGGATGTCCAGGACCGTATTCTGGGTCCTTAGAATCTCTACCGTAACTGCTGGCTGTCACAGTATTGGTGTCTGCACGCAATGTAACAGTGCCACTACACTTCCTACCGCACAGTAATTTACCGTTCATAGACATCATATAACTGACGATCTTCACGAGTAAAGATTTTCTGATATGTCCTAAGAAATTACTGTATTTACTTGTCTCAGATGCACAATCCATCTCGATTATAAAAACATTCAGTCCGTACCGCGCAGTAAACACTCTCCGTCTCGGTTATACAAACCAGTCATTTAATGTTGTATAGGGAAATAATCGCTGTTTGTTCTGAGATCCACACAAAACACATAAATACACTGTGTGGGCAGAACGTGGAATTGCTGAATGTTAAATTGGCGGTATATTTAGTGACCACTGGCGGTACATACAGTGACCACTGAATTGTAAGGGGTTAGTAACTTTATACTTTGAGCAAATACAGGCTTGCCTGTTCTGATGAACGTCTGTAGATGGTGTAGGTAAAATTCAGAAGACAGAATTTCACATTTTACTTCTAAAGGGTTGCACAAATTTACTCCGAATTATTCAGTTATGTTCTACTGACAGGTATAAATACAGGATTATTCCGTAATAAACTACATATAACAAATTAACAACCTATGCATTATTCGATTTAGCTTATAATTTTAGACAAAAATTGTGCTGCCGCAATATTTTGTTATTTTTTTCTTCATTGCTATTAGAGGGCATTAAGTGAAAATGTGTGAGCAGGTGTGACTGGATATCGGGTGTCTTCTGGACTAAACAGATGGGCCTTCCTACAGCAAGAGGACGAGCACTGCAAAACAAACACAACGAAGAGTTTTCTATCCATTTCGGAAATGTCCGCAATGATTAAAAATGTGTGGCCAGTGCTGTACAGTGGTCAGCTAGCAAGTTATCTGGCCAGTGCTGTACAGTGGTCAGCTAGCAAGTTATCTGGCCAGTGCTGTACAGTGGTCAGCTAGCAAGTTATCTGGCCAGTGATGTACAGTGCCGTACAGTGGTCAGCAAATTATCTGGCCAGTGCTGTACAGTGCTCTACAGTGGTCAGCTAGCAAGTTATCTGGTCAGTGCTGTACAGTGGTCAGCTAGTAACTTATCTGGCCAGTGCCGTACAGTGGTCACTTAGCAAGTAATCTGGTCAGTGCTGTACAGTGCTGTACAGTGGTCAGCTAGAAAGATATCTGGCCAATTCTGTACAGTGATGTACAGTGGTCAGCTAGCAAGTTATTTGGCCAGTGCTGTACAGTGGTCAGCTAGCAAGTTATTTGGCAAGTACTGTACAGTGCTCTACAGTGGTCAGCTGGCAAGTTATTTGGCCAGTGCTGTACAGTGCTGGGTGGCAAGTTATCTGATCACTTGTATACAGATTTGCGTAAGAAAGGTGAGGCACAAACACAGGGAGTGACATTGATAAATCAAGGATTTTATGGCAACCAGAAATTCTGCGTAATATATTTATCGTCAATAACGCGCTGCAGACATACTTTTTGCTACAGTTTTATGGTTACGTGTGGCAACGACGGGTGGAGCGACGGACCGAGCGCACGAGCAGCAAAACGATCCGCTTTTTGTTGCGAAACAAGAATATAAAGTAAACTGGCGATACGGTGACAAGCCAATTAAGAACTGGTGCTGGCGTGTGTAGTAGCCACAGCTGTGGAACACAAAATTACACAAGTGTGTTGCAGCACACCTTTCCACTATTTGCAGAAAGAAAGTGGCTTTCCGAAAACAAGCGCTGTTCTGTTCAGTCGCAACAGATCTTTGCCGACCCGCCAACCGACGTTTCAAACATCCCTGTGCCACCGCAGCACGGCATGAAGATGAAGAGCCGGACGCAGCTAAAGTTGCACGCAAGGCAGACTGTAACCTGTACATTCCGGCTGTCATCTGTGGCAACGGAGGACACAGCCGGTCGGAATGCCGTGATAACTGGCAGTTTCACTGTCGCCTCCTTTAACTACAAACTTTTCGCCGTCAAGTCGCTCTACTGACTTCTGGCCTTGTAGACTTACAGACTGCATTACCAAGAGAGCGCCACTCAGCAACTGTCCAACAAACAAACAAACAAACAAACAAACCGCAACAAATAACTAACTCAATGGACCAGAGTGCTCCTTGAGAAATCTGCAGTTCCTCAGCCAGTCCAGAAATTCCCCGCAGTTTATGGCACCCATCATTTACTGCCCTGTTCACAACAGTCGGCTACTGGTACTGATCCTGAGCCAGATTAATCCAGCCCACGCCCTCGCATCCTATTTCTTGAAGAACCTACGATTAGGTCTGACAAATGGTACCTCTTCTATAGGTTCGTCACCCGTCCGTACGTTCCACTTGCCCTGGCCATATCATTCTCCCAAACAACAGACGCTCAGCAGTGCAGATCACCATTCTCACCACAACAGTCTCCACCTGACTCTCTTGGCAATAAACCAGCGTAATGTAACCGGGCACTGCATGTGCAGTTCTCATGGTCTGGGCAGCCTTGAAGAAAGGGAGCTGTTGCAGTACAAACAGGATGCAAGTGGGAAGAAAATGGCAGTTGGCTACATGCATTAATGGTGCTGCCACTGCACTGTGACTGCTCAAAGTAACCCTGTCATATCTTGTGGTTGTCATTACAACCAGACCAGTCAATGTGAGGTCTGTGGGGGCCAAAGTGGTACTGGGACATACTCTGTTGTACCCTGTCATGCTCCATACTAACACATTCACCTCTCACCACCGCCAGCAACTAACTCACTTCAACACCATCGCTACAGGCTGCTTGCTACGTGATGCGCCTTGTGTATCAGCTGTGGCCGCACACGATCGGCCGCCTGATGCAGCGGCATGCAGTGAAAACCCTCTTCTTGGGCTGAAGGCCCTACGACATGAAAACGACAAGCAAGATACTTCGAAACGTGGAGAACCGGTCACCCAGCGACACAGCATCACATCACAGAAGAACTGATCCTCAGCATCACCGCTGTGAGAACGTCAAATCTCAAAATCTTCACAAATACCAGCCTATTATATAAATATGATTCTTGATCAATATTTTAGTTACGCCACTGATTTCGATTAATTTTGACGTAAATCCAAAACTGGGACTTGTCTTGGCAGAAATCGGAAGTGCGTCATAGACGGCGTATGAGGAAACGGGACTGCCCTTCTAAGAGACGCCCCGGAATTTTTTGGACGGACTGAGGAAATGACATTAAACTGACGTCATATCAACTTCCAATGGAGAATCACAACGTTACGTTAAATCTGAGATCGAGCTCAACGTTTTGCGCCACTGCTGTATACAAAGGCGTTTTGGAAGTTTAGCATGATTATAGTGTAGACACTAAGCACATCGGGCTCCTTAGATGACTATCAGCAGTTAGTTAAGGTACAGCGGTCCCATTCGGCCCGGCTTTCCCGAAACGGTCGTCCCAGTCTGTTCTGGTGTCAATTCGGATCGCCAATATTCCGGGATTTCAAAGGCATAAATATACGTGTCTGACATTACGTACGAACATTCTGACTTACCCACTGAGCCACCGACCGGCAACTAACAGGAATGAACAGGAGAGGGAGAGGAAGATGTGGAGATTGGAGATTGTAGGGTGTGGACTGAGACCGCGGGGTGGGTGGAGGATGTGTGAATCTGACGGGAGTCAAACTGTGGTCATGCTGAAGGAGGTAGCTACAGCCCGGCACACACTCATGGTACACTCACGGTACGCTCACGGTCGGCAAGACATTCCTTGTCTGTTTTGAAACGTACGTGCCGGTGACAGCATCTGACTTCCTGAAGTGTCAGTCGGCCACACAAACAGCAGTCTAAAAATCACACCGGTGGCACACAGCAAAGTCCTTCAGATGCTGACAATAATTGGATAGCAGACAGTCTCTGCCTTCTATGGAATTAGAAGTTCATTAACGTGCCCAAAAGAGCCCGAAGCTGGTATCGGGAGGTAACAAGATTAAGTATCGCTTATCGCAGCACAAGATGATGAACAAGAACTACAAAGTTGGGTAGTAGGATGACTGTCTACACGTGTCTAGCACCGGACAGAAACCGACGCATCTGCAACACTCCTATCAGTTCGGTGCTTGTCCCACTTTGGATCCTCATTGATACACGGAAGGGTGACGCTGCTTACTACAGACCAAGAGCTGGTTGGTGTCAGTGCAAGTGGGTCAGAGCGCCATCTGGTGTCGCGGTTGGCATCCAGGACGGCGCCAGCCACAAATATGAGGGTGCAAAGCACAGAAAGCGTCACGTTTCGCTTACCTGTGGCTGCCAATGATACTACATTATAAACTAACCTCATTATATATGCTAAAGACGCAGAGGCAAAGCGTGGCATTCGCCAGATATTGGTCGTGACACTTACGCTGACTGGCCTGTGCGATTATTAAGAAATTGTCAAGGAATGTTCTCATGCATCACGAGCTGACGTCACAGCCAGTTGGAGAACCTCACCTTGGGAAAGTTCTGTGTTACTTTAGCCCATGTACATGTATTTAAGGTCCGACTACAACCAGAATAGAAGAAAGAGAAATTTATTCCCTGCAGATACAGGACACTGCAGGACAATTCAGGACACTACAGGACACTCTAATGACAAAGGATACTGTCACACTCAACTGTGTGTATCGTATAACAATATCCTATTAACAATTAACTACAAGTTCGGCCCAAAGGAGCCTCAATCAGCAGGCTCTACATAAAGGTGTAAGAGGAACCACTTTCCCTCTTTTTACAGTTTTGTATAAAGCCTGATGGTGACTCTTATGTTTATTGGACCGTGCATCATCTTGATAGTTGAGTAAAAAGAGACAAACTTGATGTCACTTGTTTTATTATTACTTTATTCAGTGCTCAACATGTTTCGGATGCTAATACATCCATCGTCAGGAGCTTGCGACTAATTCGTTGATTTACTTCATGGGTTGTATCTGGTTCGATGTGTGTTGGTGTTACGTTGCAGTGTAGCTATGGTGGTGTGGTATCCGTATGCAGGCTGAAGCACTAGTTCTTCAGCCTGCGTACGGATACCACACCACCACAGCCATACCACAACGTAACACCAACACACATCAAACCAGATACAACCCATGAAGTAACTCAACGAATTAGTCGCAAGCTCCTGAGGATGGATGTATTAACATCTGAAACATGTTCAGCACTGAATAAAGTAGCATCAAGTTTGTCTCTTTTTAGTCAACCTGATGGTGATGTTTTGAGCAGAAATATGTGGCTTATTGTTAACAGAATATTGTTATACGATAAATACAGCTGTATTTGACTGACTGGAATATTGTTAATTATTAATTAGTCGGGTACAAAACACAACGGGATATCTTTCGTTAAGAATTAGACAGATTGTTCTTCTGTCCTCAATGATGTCGGTTCGAGTCTCGTACAAACAATATTCCAGCATCACGTGAACCTCTTGATTTGTGCCTACTGCAAGTACTGTGCAGATTTCCGTGTTTCTTCGGGTCCTTTGATTTTAACACTTTACAGCCCAGTGGTCACTATACTTACCGCCAGTTTAACATTCAGCAATTCCACGTTCTGCCCACACACTGTATTTATGTGTTTTGTGTGGATCTCAGAACAAACAGCGATTATTTCCCTACACAGCATTAACTGACTGGTTTGTATAACCGAGACGCAGTGTGTTTACTGCGCGGTACGGACTGGATCTTTATATATATATATATATATATAGCAAGTTAAGTTCCGCCTTGAAAGCGTTGCACGTAACTCGATGTACTCAACTTGACACGTGTGCGTCAAGTGCCGTACCGAATGTGGTCTACACATCGGTAAGTGACAGCAGTCCGTGTAGCACTACAACAGAACAGTAACAGTTCCGTAGCAATCAGTGTGTTGTTCACACACAGGCACTACACAAGACTTGGTTTTTGCATTTTGATACCAAAAATGAAGGATTGTGCTTCATTAACACGATTTTACGAAGTAGATCACAATTATATCACTTAGTGCTGTATAAGTGCCACTACAGCCACTTACAAAGCAAACGAAGCAACCGACAAGAACGTCCTTGTGCGTTCAGCCCCTCACAGCGGACGGCTCGGTTAAATATGAAGAAGTTCATGCGTGATTTATGGTAGACAACGTCACACTAAGACAGGTTTATCTCCGATTACTTCGGTCTGCCCTGTCAATGTCATTCCACTAATGCTCCATACTCATTTTTCTATCTATCGCTGACGCTATATAATCTTAGCAACTAACGACGTCGTTAAACAATATACGTACAAAACGGTATCGTCTCTTGACCCCCTGACCACAGCCTGCCCCAAAAATAACGTGACACCGACCGTCGTGATTCCACCCGCACCGTGTACCAGTACCAGTACACAGTGCTGTAACAATCACACGGTGTGCAGGTCAAGGGTCAGGGCAGCCTGTTCTATTTCCCAAGCTGGTCTCTAGCACCGCTGCTCCCTCTCTGGGCCTCGAATTCGATCCACACTCCGTTCTGTCAGTCCCTCGACGCTGTAACGGACTTCTTCTCCTGTACTGTACAACTTAGCCTGCTGTTATAGACCGGTCCGCTGAAGCTGGGCAGTGTAAAGGTTCAGTACGGTCCTGTCAAACTGCTGAACGCCATTGCGAAATATCACACTTTATTAATTCCATCGTTAATAGTTTAATATTTCAATATTTTAACCCCTCCTCCCAAACCGTACAGCAATTAGTGAAATTTGTGACGCCACACGCCACTACAAACACAGTTGCTCTTTTGACTAACGCAAAGCTTTTTAACTGTTCGTCGCTTCTAGGATTACAAATTTGAAACCACAATCTGGATCCAAAGAATGACGTCTGATGGTGAAAAATGTGACAATCGAGACTGACATGAAGTGGAGTGGCCATGTCATACTTACATGAAGTGGAGTGGCCACGTCAGACTGACATGAGGTGGAGTGGCCACGTCAGACCGACATGAGGTGGAGTGGCCACTTCAGACTGACATGAAGTGGAGTGGTCACACCAGGCTGATGTGCAGTGCAGTGGCCACATCAGACTGACATGGAGTGGCCACGTCAGACTGACATGAGGTGGAGTGGCCACATCAGACCGACATGAAGTGGAGTGGCCACGTTACACTGACATGAAGTGGAGTGGCCACGCCAGACTGACATGAAGTGGAGTGGCCACATAAGACTGACATGAAGTGGAGTGGCCACATCAAACGCAATTTCAGCGCCATGCAAGGACGCAGCATTTTCCTCTAAAAACAAACATCTTCCTCGGAATTATCCGTAAACGTCTGCATAACGTCTGCACTTTCTTGGTAGGAAGTACATGGAAAGAATACGTAATGGGAAATTTACATCATTCGTGTTCCTGTTTTTCTTCAAAACCACCAAACGGATTTCGAAGAAATTTGGTATCAAAAGGTGTACTATAAATTTTGAAGTAAGACATTCCGTTACGTCTCAAGGCCGAAACATGTCGTCAGCTGTACAGTCGGTACACAGGAATAATTGTGTGTGTACAGCAGCAGCAGCAGCAGTCATTCCACTAAAACTGTATAACGATGTGCCTACAGGCTAGTCTGTGGTGAATTTGTTCGTGCAATCCACTGTATAAAACAGACAGGCTATCTGCACACAGTTCAATGTTTACCTACACAAGCAATTAGATAAAGATATCTGTCAGGCGCCTGTGCAGAATGAAGACACATACAGTGCAATGAGGTTTGCTATCTAGCTACAAGCTAATCACTATGAACATTCCTGCGAAAACAGGACTAGAGGCTTCGACTGCACGCGAACACAGGGGATGGAGGAAAGCATTTCGTGACTGGCGAGTGAGCTGCTTACGCTATTGCGCAGACCAGTGACGCTGCCTTTCGTTAATTGATGCTGACTGATTTCGTGCATTTTGGACTGAGACTGTACTGCAGTTAATGTGTTTTACTGTCACTACTGCAGTTACTTAATGTACTTTACTGTCACTTTACTACACTTACTTAATGTACTTTACTGAGACTGTACTGCAGTTCCTTAATGTACTTTACTGAGACTACTGTAGTTACTTAATATACTTTACTGATACTCTACTGCAGTTACTTCATGTACTTCACTGAGACTGTACTGCAGTTACTTAATGTACTTTACTGAGACTACTGAAGTTACTTAATGTACTTTACTGACACTACTGTAGTTACTTAATGTACTTTACTGAGACTGTACTGCAGTTCCTTAATGTACTTTACTGAGACTACTTTAGTTACTTAATGTACTTTACTGAGACTGTACTGCAGTTACTTAATGTACTTTACTGACACTACTGTAGTTAATATACTTTACTGACACTCTACTGCAGTTACTTAATGTACTTCACTGAGACTGTACTGCAGTTACTTAATGTACTTTACTGAGACTACTGCAGTTACTTAATATACTTTACTGAGACTGTACTGCAGTTACTTAATGTACTTTACTGAGACTACTGTAGTTACTTAATATACTTTACTGACACTCTACTGCAGTTACTTAATGCACTTTACTGAGACTACTGCAGTTAGTTAATGTACTTTACTGAGACTACTGTAGTTACTTAATATACTTTACTGACACTCTACTGCAGTGACTCAACTTTTCTGACACTCTACTGCAGTTATATAATGTACTTCACGCGTCCAAATAGTGTTTGTACGTTTTTACAAACAACCTTCCTTGCTCTTTACTTTGTGGTGTTATTTGTATTTTTGTTGCTGGTTTTTCATACGTTCTTGTAAGCAAACAGGCGTTTTAATTTAAAAATTGGTTCCCTTGCTATTGATTCAGATGTTCGTGATTCCCAATTAATCACGAACATCAAGTATCGTGATCAAACAGAAACCATCAGCAGGAGGGAGAAATGGATATATTGATTTCTGGTCCTTGATTCCGTGGATTGAACACAGCTAACTAAACATTTGCTATGAAAGACGCTGACAGTAATGGCTCCACAAGGAGGCACATAACACTGCACACTCCAGACCAAGGCAGCCTTGTGGAGTGACAGCAGTTCTGCCTGCGGTGGCTAAGACCGTGGTACTGTCAGCCTGTGCACTGCGAAACATAACACCGACATAATCCATGTCTAACGATGTAACTAACACCTGGGCCTGTGCAGCCAGCAATGTGTCATCATCGGACGGCATTTGGTGTGCAGTGCGGGGGGCAGACAGAACAGAACAGCCGTTCCTGCATCGCAGCTATATCGAGTTACACAAACATACATTTACTGGAGCTATTTGAAGTTTTTTTTTGTACGGGTGTATAACATGGTCTCTCACATTAAGGGGAAAGAACACAAGCTGAGGGTGTCCGGCAATATGGCGCTCGGGAAGCTATTGGGCATAAGAAACAGGGAGTAACAGGAGAATGGAGAAAACTGCATGACGAGGAGCTTCATGGTTGGTACTGCTATCTGAATATTATTAGAGTGATAAAGTGATGAGGACGAGATGGGTGGGGCATGTAGCACGTATGGGAGAACAGAAATAGAGGAGTTTGGTGGGAAAACACAAAGGAAGTAGACCACGTGGAAGACATGGCCGCAGATGGAAAATAAAACTGAAGTAGGCGGTAGCAGGGAGGGACGCGCTAATACGACAAACAAGCCGACAGTAAGCATCAAACGGAGAGTTGCCAGATAAAATAATAACCACAAGTTTGTGGGCTTGAAATGTGTGGCCTGTACGGTTTAACATGTTATTTCCAATCTCTTTGTTTGAAGATGATGACAAATGTGGACGCTTAAATTGAAAGTGAATATACTGAAGGCAAGCAACAGCTAATGCTATTTGCACATGGAATGGAATATCACAAAAATGATAAGTTGTGCAACGAAATGCAACCAGTCGTAATTACCACAATTAATGAAATTAATAACGGTGCAGGTTCTTCCTTTTGGAACAAAAGAACTAATCGGAAAATGTCTACTGCCTGGGGGGGGATTTGGAATATTCGATAATTCTTCAAAAGTTCCATAAATTTTCACGGAAGAAATATTTGAATGTGTATAAATGAAAGAGTAAAGCAACCTTAAGTCTCAGTACTGTAGAGCAGTCTTAAGTCTCAGTACTGTAGAGCAGCCTTAATTCTCAGTACTGTAGAGCAGTCTTAAGTCTCAGTACTGTAGAGCAGGCTTAAGTCTCAGTACTGTAGAGCAGGCTTAAGTCTCAGTACTGTAGAGCAGCCTTAAGTCTCAGTACTGTAGAGAAGCCTTAAGTCTCAGTACTGTAGAGCAGCCTTAAGTCTCAGTACTGTAGAGTAGCCTTAAGTCTCATTACTGTAGAGCAGCCTTAAGTCTCATTACTGTCCGTTGGAAACCACCGGTCCTTGTACTAGACAATCAACGCTGAAGCAAGGAACACGTCACCGACCACGTGTCAGGCCACATCGTGCATTTTACTCTTTAAACACCAATCGAAAGCATTCTGCTGTCCAAAGCTCACCGGTTTGTGAAACAGTATTCCTTTTTGGAAGCCCACCAGGCATCGCCCGCTTGTCCTTCTGATTAAGACTAATAAGTAGATGAAGATAAATACGGACCATTCGTGGAATGGTAGTGACAGGGGACAACCTGTCCCAGTGCCATTTTGTCAACCACAGAGCTCACATGGATATTCAAACACTAAGATTAATCTGAATTATATATAAAGTTTCGGTTCGTACCTCGCAGTAAACACACTCCATCTCCAGGTAATCATAACATACCAACATATGACATAACAGAATTATAACTTTTAAAATTTCAGTTATGTGCATATGTTGATGTGTTTTGGTTGATTGTGGGCACAAGGCACGGTATGAGTTATATCAAACACTGCCTGCCTTGGTGACTGAAACCAATCAGTTTATGCTGTTTAGGGAAATAATCGCTGTTTGTTCTCAGATCCACACAGAACATATAAATACACTGTGTGGACAGAACGTGGAATTGGTGAATGTTAAACTGGCGGTACATATAGTAACCCCTGGGCTGTAAAGTATTATGGTGTCCTTGCGGTTCTACCGTGTGCTCTACAGCAGCACGGTGCGCTTGCTGTGTGTACTGACTCATCAAATCATCTCGACATGCATTCATTCAACCTCATTATGACTCGAGGTGCTATCTCAGGTTAGTGGAAACAGAGCGAACTGTTCATTCTAATCGCATGACAATGATACATGAAACAACAGGTGTAGCATATCATGACAGAGCATCCAGCTAGGTACATTACTCCGCTTGTTCCCAAAAAGTGTGGCTATTAGCAAACAATCTAAGATATGAGAGCCCAGTCGTTGAAGGCAGAACGTGGGCACAATAAATACCTGATCACCCACGCAGGGTCCACTGACGGTGGGCTCATTAAGAGGTGCAGACTGCAGTGTCGCATACAGTGAGACAGGAGAGACATTTTTACAAAGGCCGAACTATTCAGGATTAACCTGAATTACATTTAAAGACCCAGTCCGTACCGCGCAGTAAACACTCTCCGTCTCGGTTATAAAAACAAGTCAGTTAATGCTGTATAGGGAAATAATCGCTGTTTGTTCTGAGAGGGTCGCATATACAGATATCTGGCCGCCCGCACACTGGAGCGAACGACTGTAACTATTTCAGGTGTTCTTTGCAGAAAGACCATAAAGTAAAGAGCTTATGAGTAGATCCATATGTGGGTAAATAAGTGGAAACCGACTTTTGATGGCAAAAGCTGACGAAAGAAGACCACTTGGAAGGTCTAAGCATATATGGGAATATAATAATAAAACGGATCTTAAGAAACATGTGTCGTACTCGATCCGTCCGGCTTAGGATAGAGAACAGTGGCGAAATTTTGTGAACACCAAATTGAACCTTGAGGTTCTATAAAATGGTGAGGAATTTCTTGACCAGCTGTGGAACTGTTAGGTTCTCAAGAACGTCTCTGTTAGTTCACTGTGATTAGATGGCGTCTCTGTATCACAGCTTGCACTTGAAAATCATTATTTGAAGTTTTTCGTTACCAAAATGTTTCAGGTTATTAAATTTTGAATAAAACGAATTCCGGTGTGTGCATTTTGGCGAACAGCGGTACGTGACAGAGTTTGTAATTACCATTGGAACAGCATCTTGTATAGGACCAGACAAACAGGAATACGCGCGTGACAAAACTGAATGTACACGTCATAGACTAAATGTCAGTGTGTGAGTGAGTGTCGAAACACGCTGTGTGTCTCTGCCTGAACCCACATCGTTGGACACACAAACTGTCCATACAAATCGCTCGGTGAATCACGGGAAAGAAGAAAAACTAAAGAGGTGACATTTGATCCTGAGTGTCAGTTGGGAACGAGAGAGGGGAGTGATTTTGTCTGTGGGATGGAGGGGAGACAAAGTTTAGTCGAATAGAATAATATCTAGGGTGGGGCGCCAGGATGTGGCGGTTTTTCGTTAAATTACCGCGAGAGAACAGAGCGAAACATTTAAGTAGCGACTAGCACAAAGATCGCAAACTGCAATCAATATTCTAGTTATTTCTTAGAACTTCCCACTTCGTGTGTCGTTCCGTTCGTCACTCCCACATTTTATTCTGATAACTGATTAACATTCAAGAGATTAGCTGACGTAGCAAAGCAGCTACCATAAATGTACTATAAGTAAATCTCGAACCTAGACAGAAGGAGCCATGATCTGCAGACAACTGTTGTTAATTTCACGCAAGGCACTCTGTTTCCCACATTAGTCTTCTTCTCTTTAATAGTCCTTGGTGTTGAACGCACGCCTACATGCACGCGTTACTGCTGAAACACCGAAACCTTTAAAGCTCAGTGGTCACTATATGTAACGCCAGCGGTCGCTATATGTACCACCAGTTTAAAATTCAGCAATTCTACGTTCAGCCCACACAGTGTATTTATGTGTTTTTTTTATGGGTCTCAGAAGAAACAGCGATTATTTACCCATACAGCATTAACTGACTGGTTTGTATAACTGAGACGGAGAGTGTTTACTGCGCGGTACGTACTGGATGTTCATATATAATTCAGGTTAAACTTCGTCTATGGCCGTGCCTCTGCTCAAGCGGTCAGTCGTCGGCCTCTCTCCGCGGAAGCTCTGTTGCGATCTTTGTCAGTGAACGTAATGTTTTTGGTGCATAACGTGGCGCTGGACAGGTTCTTCTCCCAGTACTTCGGTTCTCCCTTAAAAGTGTCATTCTATCAATGATCCTCGCTTATCGTCACCTACGTGTTGCTCTTACCAGCAGGAGAAACGGGCGAAGTCGAGGTACCTTCCAAAAAGCAATGCTCTTTTGTAAACCGGGGGGTTATGGCCAGAAAGTAGTGTCACTGAGCCCTCAAACGGTAAAGTGACTAAGAAGAAACAAACCAGAGACACAGTCGCTTTCTCGCAACAGTTACGCCTCGCAGGTACGGTTTCATTTGTGAAAAGGGTCACTGCTGATTGCTAAATACGGTCCGCACACTGGATGTCACCCTCTCTCATCTGATATTTGACCGGAGTGTGTTCGATTATGTCTCGGAACAGGATTCTGTGCTGTCCTCTCAAGAAGTTGAAAGGTCACAGACGCAGACATACGCAATGGCCACGTTTTATGCAAATGTGACGTGTTTTGGGGACAAAACAGCTGGAACGTCTGGGTTATGTCAGCGGGACGACCTTTGCAACTGGATGTCAACCTGGCAGCTCTATATGGAGAGAAAGCCAAAGCAACGTGACATTTTATGATACAAAACTTTCTTAACGTTGGCGCTTGTTTATTTAGGCGCCACTGCTGTTGTCACTGTGTGGCCGACCGGCAAAACAATTCATGTTCACACTGTGTCCACCCGCTGCGAACGGCGTCATTGCGTCATAATTCACCAGCAAGTGTGAGGACCACAATAAAGCCACTGTAACTTGACACTCCCGGTAAGACACATTGACTCCTCTCACCTTAACGAGCGGTGATAACTGAATGATAGCTGCAGCGACGTTGGTACAAATGAGCAAGTAGACCAACTGAGTGCACTGGCGGTCGGATTTCAAGCTGTTGTATTGTGACTGAATATGTATGGACCCTTCAGGATCACTGTCGAGGAGTTCCTTATACAGAACACAGTTATACTGCACACAGTTCCATATACAGAACGCAGTTATATTGCACACAGTTCCATATACAGAACACAGTTCCATATATAGAACAGAGTTATACTGCCCAAAGTTTCATATACAGAACGCAGTTATATTGC
>Ga0123355_10005343_pt1 | contig 18764 bp, 14 predicted proteins | sample TergutEmb28metaG_3_FD_89872 | JGI IMG/M metagenome (GOLD analysis project Ga0123355, IMG submission 89872) | Embiratermes neotenicus P1 segment gut microbial communities from Petit-Saut dam, French Guiana - Emb289 P1 | ecosystem: Host-associated > Arthropoda: Insects > Digestive system > Gut ... | reverse complement strand
TGCTGTGCGCGGCTACAAAGAGAAGATGTTCGATGTCCCAGTTCTTGGCGAAGTGCTATACTTCCTGCGCGTACCATTCCACCCTATAAACTGTTTCTACGATATTCGTATGCATGGCAAGGGTACAATGCTTGGCGCGTTTCTAATCTATGTAATTTTGTTTGGTGTGTTTTTGCTATTCCAAACATCACTAGGCTTTATTTTCCAAACCACAGGCATTGAAAGCATAGACCTTTCTGCATTGGTGGTGGGTTTCTGCGTCCTTGTAATTTTCTTTGTTGTGTGTAACTTCCTAATGGCCGCAATAAGCGACGGCGAGGGCAGTTTTGCACAGGTGTTTATTTACCCGGCATATTCTGCGTTTCCGTTCCTTGCGGCAATGGCAATAAATATTGCCCTAAGTTACATCCTTACCCAAACAGAAGTGTTTTTCTTTGACACAATTATGCTGGTTGGCGTGTTGTGGTCGGCAATTTTGCTGTTGCTTGGCTTGCAGGAAATGCATAATTATGATACACGCGTGGCAATTAAGTCGATAATATTCACGTTGCTGTTTATTGTGGTTATCGTTGTTGTTCTGTTAATTGTGTCTGTAATTTGGGACCAGCTTTATCACTTTGTACTTGGAATTGGCAGGGAGTTGATTAGAAATGTTCAAGGCAGCAGGGGTTAGGATAGGCAAGGAAAATATATTGCGGTTTCTGATTGCCGCTGTTTTTACCGTGGCGTTTTTGTCCATTACGGTGCTAATTGCCATGTCGCAAGGTACGCCAACATCTGTTGGTACGTCCAACATCCCGGACGGCTTTGCCGATGCAACCACAAGAGGATTATTTGTGGAGTCCGCAAGGGACACTTTGCCCGACGGCGGGCCAATTCCGTTACCGGAAGCACGGCTTAGCGCGGCATTTGGACTCTTGTATGAAAACCAGTACATGGCATTCTATTATCGTGAAGACAGAAACATCCTTGCTTTCCGTGACAAACGCGTAAACTATGTTTGGAAAAGCGGCCTAGACATACCCTTCGCCGCAGATGTAGATGATTTTGTTAGGGCTTTAACCCCAGAACAACGTGCGGCACTTGACGAAGATGTTTTCCGCGTTGCGCGCATGAGTCCAACTTTTGTAAGCATGGCAAACTCTATTATTGTTGTAGAATTTTATACCGCCGCACAGCCCGCTTTGGGCGGTTTGTTTACAGCGGCGGCCAACGTATCCAATACATCCAGCGCAGACCCTGCCAATACAACTACCATGGTGCCAATGGTCGAACCCAACCGCTTTCTTATGACAACGGTTTTCCACGGCATAGACCTTACTGTAAGCGTACACATCACATTTGACGGCACTCGTGTAATTTACGACATCCCCAATGACGAAATTACTGGCGAAGGCCGCGGCGTGCTTTCCGCAATTCACATAACGCCATTTAAGGGCGCGACGGGCGGCGTCATAGAGCGGATGGACCCAGCAACCGGCAGTTTTAACAGGGAAACCGTACCAATGGTACCCGGATATTTTATGGTGCCGGACGGGCCGGGCGCATTGATTCGCTTCAATTATAACTATGTAAGTTTCACGGAATATCGCGGCAATATTTACGGTGTTGACTATGGTCGTGCAACAAATTTCCAAATGACGGCCACCAACCATGTGCCGCTGAATAACCCGGCAATGCCTGTGTTCGGCGTAAGCCACGGCAATGGGCAGGCGGGTTTTATCGCCTACAGCACCCGCGGTGAGGAGTACATGGAAATTGTGGTTATGCCGCACCAAAACACAACTTATTATAATTGGATTTACCCGCGTTTTGTTTATAACCGCGTGCATTTGCATATTTTCGACTTGCGGGGCAGTGGCTTCCTTTTGCGCCGCAACGACGTCAGCAATTTTGATGTAACAATGGTGTACGACTTTTTGGCAAACTACAATGGGCAACAGGCCTGCTATGTGGGGATGGCCACAGCGTACCGTGCCTTCCTTATGGAAACTGGGCAGCTTGGGGCTGTAGAACCGCGGGAAACCGGGGTGCGTGTAGACTTTTTAATGTCAGACATAACGCCCAATATTGTATCGCACACCCAAGTAACGCTAACTTCTGCCGACGATGCACAGCGCATTTTAAATGAGCTGATGCAGCATAGCGTTGGGAATATAACTACCAATTTGCTGGGCTGGCAACGCAACGGCCTTACAGGCGGCCGTGCAGGGCGGGTTAACTTCCGCGACAGTGTAGGCTCGCGAAGCGACTTTGTTTCGCTGGCGGATTTTGCGCGGCAGAACGATATTCGTATGGCACTGGCACAAGATTATTTTGTGATAAACAATGCGCAAATGTTTAACCTTAACAATGCCGCCCAACACCTAAACGGGCAGTTTATAACAACGGATATTTCCGATGTTGTGCCCCCTGCGGCACCTGTAACGGAGCAGTCATATGCGCGGCCTGTTCGCAGTACGGAATGGCTTGCGAGTGACCTAAACGCGCTGGGCTTTACGGACTACCACGCTGTTTTTGGCATATCCAACCGCCTAATTAGCGACCACACAGGCAGTGGTATGCTTGTGCAAGACAGCCGCGCGCTTTTTGAAGATGCATTCGAGAGCGCAACTTCCCATGGGTTGTTTATGTACCGTCCAAACCAATATCTTTTCCGTTTTACGGAAGCGTTCCTAGATACCCCGGTGTTTAGTTCGCAACATTTGATACAGACAGACACCGTTCCGTTTTTGCAAATGGTACTGCATGGCACAATGGATTTGTTTGCGCCATATTCCAACTTCTCGTTTTATACCGACAGGGATGTACTAAGGATGATTGACTACAATGTTATGCCTTCCTTCGTAATTACAAATAACCCGTCGCATTTGTTGCAACATACAAACTCTGCTCATTTTTACACCACAGAATATGCCCGTTACCAAGAGATGATTGTTAATATCAGTGCACTGGTGCAGGACGTGTTGGGTCAAGTAGTTGGCTTTGAATGGACGAACCGCGAAGTAATAGAAAGCGGCGTGGTTGTTAACACCTATGTAAATAGCGCAGGTGTTACGCGCCAAATAAAAATTAACTACACAGATAACCCGGTTAATGTGAATGGTACCACTGTGCCGCCAGTTAGCGTGGTTGTAAATTAAATTTCAAGTTGTTACTGAGAGTCACGACTTGAAATTGGAAATTTTGTTGGTAACGAAACGCCCGCAATGGGCGATAGGAGGGATTTCCATGGCTGTTGAACCTAAAAAGAAAAAACCAAAAAAAGCTGCGGCTAATATATTATCTGCCAAAATGCAAAACCGCATGGGGTATCTTTTTATGGCTCCGTGGCTTATTGGCTTTATTATTTTCACGGGGATCCCGTTTTTTGCAACCATTTATTTAAGCTTTTTCGCCGTAGAGCAAAATATTTCTGGGTTTTCTACGGAATTTGTGGGTTGGGGCAACTACTTTACCGCCCTGTTCCAGAATTTGTACTTTAACCCGGGCATGGTGGGTTACGCAATTATGATTGTTATGTACACCCCGACAGTTGTTATTATTTCGTTCATACTGGCGTATTTCCTAAACATGAAACTGCGGGGCAGGTTTATTTTCCGTACAATTTACTTCCTACCCGTAATTGTACTGTCTGGCCCAGTAATGCACGACGTAATTGACACAGGCGGTGCAGGCGGGTACATGGACTTGTCGGGTATCTTCCTATTTAGAATGCTGTACTATTACGCACCCGCCGCCGGCAATGTAATTCAAATGTTGTTTGAAAACTTTGCGATACTGCTATGGTTCACGGGTATTCCCATTGTTTTGTTTATCACGGGTATGCAAAAAATAAACCCGGCACTTTACGAGGCCGCCCGCATAGACTCTGCAAGCACATGGCAAATTTTATTTAAAATTACTCTGCCACTTATCAAGCAAACAATTTTAATCTCATCCATATTTACCATTGCGCAACTTGGTATGTTTGCGTCAATAAACCCAATTTACGATTTAATACGCACAAGTATGATGAACACCACCGGCGGGCTTGGCCTAGCGTCGGCCTATGCGTTGATGTTTAGCTTGGTTACGCTTGTATTTATTGGAATATGTGCGATATTGTTTAGGCAAAAAGAGGTGTAGTTTATGCAGAAAAAAATCATTTCATTTGTGGTGAAAGGCAGTATATACTTTTTGCTGATATGTATTGCTTACATTTACATGCTTCCTTTGCTAAGAATGGTTTCGTCCATGTTTATGTCCGAGTCTGACCTAATTAACCCGGGCGTGGACTGGATACCCCAAAACCCGTCTACACTTAACATACGGGTTGCTTTAAATGTGCTTAACATAAGGGAAACTTTGGTTAACTCCATCTGGTTTTCGGCTTTGCTTGCAGGGGCGCAAACCCTTGTATCTGCGCTTACAGGCTACGCATTTGCCCGGTTCAATTTCAAGTTTAAAAAGATGTTTATTGTATTGCTTATTGCTACATTTATAATTCCGCTGCCTGTTTTGCTTGCGCCGCGCCTCATGATGTTTATTATGGCCAGCAATGTAACGGGCATTCAGATGATAGGCACACCAATACCACAGGTGCTAATGGCATTTATGGGCCAAGGCGTGCATTCGTCCATTCTAATTTTGATATTCTACAGCTTCCTAAAGCTGATACCATACTCGCTGGACGAGGCCGCCATGATAGACGGGGCTTCTATACGGCAGATATTTTGGCATATAATTATTAAAATGTCGCTGACTACAATCTTGGTTGTGTTCCTGTTCTCCTTTGTGTGGAACTGGAACGAGTCGTACCAGACATTTACATTGCTACGACAGGGTGTAACGCTGCTACCGCAAAGGTTAACCATGTTCGAGAGCCTATTCTACGGGGCTGTCGCGGGTACTGACGCCGCGTCTGCTTTAATTAACGAAGCGTATCGTTTGTCTGCAACATTTGTATCAATTGCGCCGTTGTTGGTGTTGTATGCTTTCGTGCAACGCCAGTTTATCAGCGGTATCGAAAACACTGGTATTACCGGAGAGTAATATATAAAAAATAGGAGGTAATTTATGAAAAAAGCACTAATTGTTTGCCTACTACTTGGCGTACTGGTATTCCTTGCTGCGTGCGGCGGCGGGAATAACAATAACGAAGGCGGCGGCAACGACGCAACCACAGGGAATGACACCACAACAAACCAAGGCGGCACCACCACCACACCAGATACCGGCAACGTAGCAGGCGCAGAAACAGTAGCCCATGCCCACCCGGACTTTGATGACTCCATTGTAGGCGAGTTATACATCATGACTTGGCATGGTCATGGAAACTTAACCCGCAACGCAGGGCATCAAGATTTTCCTTATTACGACCAGCCGGGCGGCCTAAACTTTTCGTCACTATATGCAACCGCACGGGTTTTCAATGAAATATGGCCCAATGTAACCATTAACATTTACGAGGCAGAAGGCGGTGACGTTGAACAGTCACGCGCCAACTTTAGAGCCGAACACGGCAGGTATCCGGACATCTTTTTGTCCCCAAATATCACCGCAGACATACGCCGCGGTATGGTTGCAGACCTTACCCACATGCGTGACGACGCTCGTTTCCAACGTATTCAACCGGCTATGCTTGACGCTTATACAATTGGTGGGCGTTTGTTTGGCATACCGTGGGAAGTAGTGCTTGGCGGCGTTTATGTTAACTATGAGCTGGCCGATTTGCACAACATTAACCCTCCACGTCTTGACTGGAATCTTGACGATTTCACCAGCTTTGTAGGCCACACAGACAACCGCAGATACTGGGGAATGTTTGAAGTTCCCACAGAGTTTTTGGATGCAGGTACACCAGACACATGGTACGCAATAAACAATGCCTTCCGCACAGGGCAAACACCGCAAATTAACCTTGAAAGTGATGCAATTCACCATATGCTTAGCCAAGTTACACCTTGGAGCCGCACGGCACTGCAAAATGTCCGCTGGCAAGGCCAAGACCCTGCTGGGTTGTGGGATATGCACTGGGGCTGGCGCATTCGTTTCTGGAGCCAAAATATTCTGCTTGTAACTGCTACAAACGACTGGGAATTGCCTCGCGTTGCAACAATGGGCGAAGTTGACCAAATAAAAGCGATGTCCGAAAATTGGGACTATGTACCTTTCCCATCTACACCATTTATGCCAAACACAGTAAACGTGCGCACCATGCCATGGGTAATATTTAACTATGCTCAGCATTTGAATAACAGCCCAGAATGGACTCCAGAGGCGCAGGAATTGCTTGATGTTGCGTTGTTGTTCTACCTGTTCTACTCAACAGATACCCGCGCTTGGGAAGCAAGGTCACAACAATTGGTATGGTCTGGCACAGCGGTGGATGCCCCCGGCGTTTATCGTGAAACATTTGCTACAAGGGTGCGTTTCTACATGCCTATCGTGCATGACAGTGCGGAATTTGAGCGTCAAATGCAGACTTTGTATTCTACAGATGGTTTCCGCAGACTGCAAAATCAAAACGACTTCCCCGGCTGGCATAAAATGCTTGATATTTTCCAAAACGGGACAACAATTAATATTCCGTTCCCGATTCAAGTAGAAGAAGGCGGCACATTGGTAAACGCAATGCATGAATGGCAAAACCGCTTTAATGAAGAGTTTGTTGGTGCAGCCACTCACGATGCCCACTGGCTTGATACTGTTTTAGCTCATTTGCCGGAATGGAACCGCAATGCAAATGAGCGTCTTGCACGATTTGAACAAGAGATGCTTGATGCAATTGCTCGCTGGTACTAAACTTATATGAAAAAACAACCCGTCGGAGGAGATTTCCTTCGACGGGTTTTAAATAATCCAAATAACCTCGGTGTCGCCATTTTCGCTAATGACAATTTTTTGAATCATTATCATGGCGACTTCTTTTTTGCGATTATAGTCAGCTGCCTGCCATATCTTTGTCAAATTTATGGCAACCTCACAATCTTCTGCTTGTGCTTTCAAAGCCTCCATCCGCTCAAAGAGTATAGCTCTGTCATGCTTTAGTTGTGTGGCTTTTTGGTTGGCGAGTTTTAGTAGGTCGTCATTGAAACCGCCTAACAAAATCGAATTCGTTAGTCGATTCTCAGCCAGTTCTACTTCTTTAATTTTTATTTTTAAGTTATTGACATTGCCTGCATTTCTGCCTACTTTTGTGTAGCTTGTTTCTCTTAGCTCTAAAATCTTATCCGAAATACAGTCATAAACCATATTCTCTAAATCTTCGGCATAAATCGATACCTTTGTACCTGCGCAACTTTTTTTGTGGGATTTCCCGGTACAATTGAAATACCGCCGCATTTCGCCATCCTTGTTTATTTTCCCCTTGATAGTGGTCATGGTGTGGCCACACATTTTGCAAACAAGCTTGCCGGAAAGCCAACTTGTACGATTGCTAATGCTGTTGCCTATCTGCCGGTTTTTCTCCAACTTTTTTTGGCATTTGAGCCAAATATCAGAATCTACAATGCCGTGGTGCGACAGCAAAACCAGCTTCGTGTCGGCCCAGTCGCTGCTTTCCGGATTATGCTTGGTGTGGCCGTATAATTGCGCCCCATACTCTCCCGTGAACATGGATACGTCCGTTACCATCCGGGTGCCATGCTGTTCGTAGTAATCGTATATATCTGAATCAGCCTTTACATATATTGGATTTTTAAGCAAGGTAGACAGCTTTGCGGTTGTCCATTCGCTTCCGTTTAATGGTTTTTTGTCCTCGACTATTAGTATTTTCAGTAGCCGGCGCAATGAAACCGCTTCTTGGGCGTACACCTCAAATATGTATCGAAGTTGTTCTATTTCGGAAGGTATGGGGTTTAACTTTTTTGTTTTTACATTGTTAATAACTGCCGGTATAAGCTCGAATCCGTAAGGCAATCTACCACCCATGTAAAACCCTAGTTCACTGCGGTGGGCGTATGCTTGGGTTATGCGGTTGATTATAGATGTTCTCTCAAACTCGGCAAAGACCATTAGAATCTTTACAATCAATTCACCATAAGGGGAAGATGTGTCAAAGGATTCCTGCGAAGATACAAACTCTACGTTATGCTCCTTAAACTCTTGCAATATGTTTACAAAGTCGCTTAATGAGCGACTGATACGGTCAAGCTTGTATACAACTACTTTTGTAATTTTATGTTGCTTGAGCTGTTTCATCATTTTCTGAAAACCATCGCGATTTATATTGCCGCCGGAAAATCCATTGTCTACAAATATCATGATTTTCTTGTCTCGCTCATCTGGTTTGATGACAGCTTTGCAGTATTCGAGTTGGGTTGCGCAACTGATGCTATTTTCCCGTTCTACTGATTGGCGGGCATAAAGAGCAATTGCTATTTGACACACCGCCTTCCTCAAAATTTTATTATTGCGGCTATTATGTAGGAATGCGCTTGTCGTGCTTAAATGTCCTTGTCAGTGCATGAAGCAGTTCTTCGATAACGCGTTCTCTGTTGCCGGTGTCATTGCCCGATGCAATTGTGTGTTCTACTTTGTGTTTTATGTTTTTTATGTCTGTGTACTCTTTTTTTAAGTTGTCCATATTTGAACCTCCTGCGATGCACCGCAAAGGGGTGTTTGGTTTGCATTTAAATCTATTCTGTCTGTTACTATGATATGAGTAAAATGACGTATTAAACGGAAATATTATGCGGCGTGGTGTTACAACGTGCGTCACATGACTTTAACGTAAAACGTCCGGTTTCTTGGTGCGTCAAACTCACAAAAGTATATACTTTGCCATGTTCCCAGAACGGGTTTGCCGTCAACAATAATCACCGTAACGCTGGAACCAACTGTAGTCCAATGTGTGTTAGCAATGAGTTCATAGGCGAAGAAAGCACCCCAATCGCTTTATCGCAGAGGATGAAGTCAACGCTTCTCAACCCCGCTCTACATAAGGTTTTGAGGGCTGTTACTTAAATTGATAATTTTGGCGAATGTTTGGAAATCACAAAGGACAAATTGGACAGAAGGAATCTGTACGCCATTAACCCAGCATTTGATAAAGCATAAATATAAAATCCCCCGACTCAATTTTTGCGAGCCGGGGGATTTTTTTATGTCTTAGCCATATTTTTCTTCCACTCTTCAATATGTTTTTGCACTGCGAAAAAGCTTTTTTCGCTCATGCCGTGTTCCATTTTACAGGCGTCTTGCGCGGCGGTTTCTTTGTCTACGCCCAAGTCTATTAGCCAGCAGGAAATTAGCGTATGGCGGTCATATATGCGCTGGGCAATTTCGCGACCGGAATCTGTTAGGGTTATAAAACCGCTGGTATCTATTGTAATGAACCCGTTTGTTTTTAGATTTTTCATGGCTATACTAATGCTGGGCTTGGAATAGCCCATCTTGTTTGCAATATCTACAGAGCGCACGTTTCCATTTTGGCTAAGCATTAGAATGGTTTCTAGGTAGTTTTCGGTAGATTCATGCGATTTGTCCAATGGTTTCACCTCGAAAGAAATATGCAGTTACTTTAACATAGGATTTTACTGTTGACAAGTGAGTTAGTCTGTGCTAACATTCCGACAGTTAGATGTGACTAACTTATTGCGAACACGAAAGGAATGTTACAAATGAACATTATTTTACTAAGCTTTTTTGCCGGGGTAGTAGGCATGGGCGTGGGCGGGATAATAACCGCAATTTTTGGAACACGTACCGAGAAAATGATTAGCATTTTCCTGTCGCTTGCGGGCGGGGTAATGGTTAGCATCGTAATGCTTGAACTTATCCCAGAGGCTGTTGAGTATTCTAACATAGTGGTAGCGGTCATTGGCCTTATTTTTGGCGCGCTAATGGTAATGGTGCTAAACAATATTATGGACAGGGTTTCAAAAACCAACGAGTCCAAATTGCATGAATCGTTTGCAGACTTTTTCCATTCTGGCGAGTTGGTTGGTAGAAAAAAAAGCATGTTCCGCTCCGGGATTATCATGCTTATTGCCATTGCATTGCACAATATTCCAGAAGGGCTTGCAATGGGTGCGGCCGGTTATCACGATGCGGCACTTGGGCTCACGCTTGCAATTATGATTGGGCTGCACAATGTACCGGAAGGCATGGCGGTTTCTGCACCCTTAATATCAGGGGGGCTTTCTAAGTTTAAGGCCATAACGCTTGTGGCGTTGATAGGCGCAACTACGGTAATTGGTGCCGTGGCGGGCGTTTTTATTGGCGGGATTTCTTATACGGCGTTGGCATTTTCGTTCGCAATGGCGGGCGGGGCAATGTTATATGTAGTTTTTGGCGAAATTTTGCCTCAAGCAATTGTTACTAATAAAGACAGGCTACCGACAATTTTCGCTATGGTTGGTATTATTGTTGGGATGATATTTACGCAGATATGAAAAAAGGGCCGTGATGGCCCTTACTTTACATAATCAGAAATTTTGTGCGGCTTGCCGTCTTTAATGCTCTTGTTTGCGCAAACACCTATCATCAGCGAGTTTACGCCATCTTGCAGGCTTGCGGCTTGGCCAAGAGGGTCGTGAGACACGCCACGGAAAAGGTGCTTTTGCAGACGTTCGTCACTACCGCCATGCCCGCCTTGAAGGGTAAGGACATGATATGTGGCAAGTTCATTTTTCATATTGTAAACTTTGATTGTTTTAACTTCTCTGTACGGGTCAAGTGCAGGTATTCCGCTGGAACTTTCGTATGCTTCCAACCTGCCCTTTGTCCCAAAAACAACGGCTTTCCAGCCTTCTATTGGGTTAAATGCCGTAAGGGAATATGTCAATAGTGCGCCTTTTTTGTATTTTACGGCTACGGACATATTGTCATAAATATTGATTTTATCCGAAAAAACGCAACCATCTCTGTGATAGCCGTCGTATTTTTCCACATCGAAATAGAATTCTTTTTTAAAGGGGTCGTCCTTATAGTCTACATATAACTCGCAACTGTCGGCAAATTTGCAAGTGCTACAACGTTCGCCCCTGTTTTCGCGTTTTGGACCATAGAAGTCAAGGCCGCCGTTGGCGTAAACTGTGTCTGGCTCGTCATTAACCCACCAGTTTATCCAGTCGAAGTGGTGCGTGGACTTATGCACCAACAGCCCACCAGAGTTTTCTAACTGTCCATGCCATCTGCGGAAATAGTCTGCGCCGTGGCTGGTGTCCAAGAAATATTCACAGTTTACACTCAATATGTCGCCAATTGCGCCGCCCATAAGTAGTTCTTTTACTTTTGCCGTGTACGGGCCATATCGGGCGTTGAATGTTACGGTAACTTTTTTGCCGGTACGTTTTTGTGTTTCCAAAATGGCATTGCATTTTGCTTCGTCAGTTGTAAGCGGCTTTTCGCTAATAACGTCGCTGCCATGCTCCATAGCACGGATAATGTACTCGTGGTGGTAGCCGTCAACTGTGGTAACAATTACGTAGTCTGGCTTGGCTTCTTTCATCATGGTGTCAAAATCGTCAAAAATTGGGATGCCCAAGTGGCGGTTGTAGTATTCGCTACGGCCGCGGTTAACGTCGTAGATGCCGACTACTTTCGCTATGTCTTTGTACTCTTTCACAAGGGGTTTCGCAAACATTTCAAAACATCTGCTGCTTGCGCCTACTAATGCGTACTTTTTCATTATTACTATCTCCTATCCTTTTACACTACCCAATGTAATGCCTTTAGTAAAATATTTTTGCAAGAATGGGTATACAAGCAAAATTGGCGTCATGGTAACAAATATTTGCGCCGCTTGTACCGAGCGCAGGTTAAGTTCCGCCCAAAGCCGCCTTTCGTCTGCGTCCATAAGGGCAAGGTCGGGTGTTGTTAATATTTCGCGCAGGTATGTTTGCAATGGCCTAAGAGAGCGGGTACTGATATAAATTAGGCCGTCGAACCATGCGTTCCAGTGAAATACGAAAGTAAATAATACAAGCGTAGCCAATGCCGCCTTTGATAGTGGCAAGAAAATTTTGAACAAAATGGCCATATGCCCTGCACCATCCATCATAGCCGATTCAGAAAGTTCTGCCGGCAAATTGCGGAAAAAGTTCATAAGAATAAGCATATTAAATACAGATACTGCGCTTGGCAGTACCAGTGCCCAAATTGAATCAAAAATACCGGTCGCCCTTACTACCATAAATGTGGGAACCATACCGCCGTGGAATAACATTGAAAACAGGAAGAACCATACATAGTATCTGCGTGCGGTAAATTGTCTGGAAGAGCGGGAAAGCGGATACGCAATTAATATAATCATGAGCATATTAAATGGAACGCCTAACAAAACCCGCTGTATTGATATAAAAAATGACCGGAAGAACTGCGGATTATTGAAAATATGCTGATAAGGCACAGTTGTGAAACGTACGGGCCAAAGCCCAACTTGCCCTGCCACTACCGCTTGATTATGAGAAAGCGACATAGCAAAAATGTGTATTACCGGCAAAACAGCAGCCAAAAATGCCAATGTTAAAATAGTTGTATTAATGACCACAAAAACCTTCCTAGAAATAGAAGTTGTAGTAACCATGCTGGCAATAAAAACTTCTTCTTGCTCCTTCTTCTTAAAAAAACGCGACATATACGGCCTCCCTTCTAAAAGACTCGGTAATTGCTAAACTTGTTGGCAATTAAATACGACAGCGATATTAGCGCAAGCGATATTACAGACCTTAGCAACCCTATGGCAGTGGCCAGCGAGAAGTTGCCATCTTGCAAGCCGGTTCGGAATACTAATGTATCTATAATGTCACCGCTAGAGAATACTGCCGGGCTGTAAAAGTTAAATACTTGTTCGAAACCGGCGTTTAATATATTGCCCAGTGACAATATGGCCAATAACACCATCATAGGTATAACGGATGGTATTGTAATATAGCGCGCTTGCTTCATATGCCCTGCGCCGTCAATAACAGCGGCCTCGTACATAGACGGGTCTATTCCGGCTATGGCCGCCAGTATTATTATTGTGTTAAAGCCTATGTTTTTCCAAATTTCGGTTATTACCATCATGAATGGGAACAGACTTGCCTCGCCAAAAAAGAATATGGGGCCTACGCCAAACCAGCCTAGCATTTGGTTAACAACACCGTCGCGCGGGTTGAAAACATCCAAAAAAATACCGGCAAGTATAACCCATGACAAAAAGAAAGGTATGAATGTTACAGTTTGCACGGCTTTTTTAAACCATATTTTCCTAACTTCATTAAGCATAAGCGCAAAAATTAGCGGGAATATCAGCATAGATATTATTTTCATAACAGAAATGAAGACCGTGTTAAAAAAGACTTGCCCGGTTGTGGGAAGCCTAAATGCAAGCCTAAAGACGTCAAGCCCAATAAACTCGGCCCGCCACAGAGAACGCCAAAAGCCGTCCAGAGTAGGGATGTACCTTGTAAAGGCCATCCACAGGCCAACCATGGGCAGGTAGTTGTATATGATAACAATTGTAACGGGGATAAGTAACATTAAGTGCAACGGAAGTTGCGATAAAAATTTATCTCGCTTTCTTTTTCTTATTTCCATTTTTGTGTCCATGAAAAACCTCCAAAAGCGGAAGGGGCTACGGTACACCGTAGCCCCGTTGTTTTATTATTATGCCAAAATTATCTTAGAGATATTATCTCTGCTATTACTTCTTGGTTGCCAAGTTCGTCCCATTGAACCAGTAAATCATCCCAAGCAGATACAGGAGCATGGCCTGTGATAATTTCGGTAACGGTTGTAAGGGCCATTGTTCTGTAAATGGCGAAACGTTCGGACATGAGGTCTGTTACTATACCCATGTGGGCATTGATGTTTTGTGGGAAATGAGCCATGACGTCAAAAATTGTGTGATTAATTGTATATGGCAGGCCGCTGTGGTTCCAAGACATTGCCCAGCCGGTAGGGTCGCCGTAATTTCTATAGTTCATTGCGGCGGTAAAGTTACCAAATTGTGAAGCGTTTAATCCGCTGTAGTCTCCGGTGGCAAGGGCGGCGTTTATAGCCCTAAAGTCTACTTCTGCCAAGCGTGGACTGGCTATGCGGACAGGGGATATTACAGCACCGCGTCCGTCATTTCTTTCACCCGGCGCAGCCATTATTTCTTCTCTTCTTGGATGGCTGCCGTCGTAACCAAACCACAGGTCGGCAAACAAGTTAGCCATCATGATTACGGCTTCGGGATGTTGCATGTTGGCGGAAACAGCGTACCAAACAGCGGCAGGCTGATATACGCGAACCGGATGAGGTTCGCCTGTGCGGCTTGGTGGTGGAATTGCTACCCAGTCTGCGTTAGGATCTTCTGCTTTTAACATGCCAAGAGGCCAACCTGCAACCCAGTCTGCACCGCCAAAAATACCTACACTGGAATTGACCAAGTCTTCGATTAGACGGTCGCCTGCGCCGATAGTTGGGAAGTCTGGTGGAATTTGTCCGTCTGCGAACATGTGTTGCAAGTAAGTCAATGCTTCAATCATTCCGGGCTGTGCACCAGAGAATATGATTTCGCCATTTGGCAACTCTTCATAGAATAGTTGGTCGGAGAACCACCAGCCCGGTTGTACGCCAAACATTTCGAAGAATGTGTGCAGGCCGCCCCAGTCTGTAAGCAGGTTGTCGCGACCGGCTATACCCATTGCAAATGTTTGTTGTCCTGTACCGGTTGGGTCGTCATGCGTAAACGCACGCGCTACTTCCATAAACTCGTCAATAGTTCTAGGTACACCCAGCCCTAGGTTTTGTAGCCAGTCGTTACGTATCCACATTGTAGTAGCCCAAGCGGGTGTTCCTTGAACGACACTTGGCAACATCATAAGCCTGCCATCGGAGTTATAGGCACCAGCCAAATAAAGACCGTCTTGCTGATATAAGAGCTCGTTGCGCAAGTTGTGGGTAGCAAAATTGTCCCAAACATCGGTCAAGTCCATCAGCATTCCGCCGCGTGACATGGTTGCAATTTGTGTGTCGTACAGCCACATAAAATCTGGTATGTCGCCGCTCGCGATTTGAAGATTGAGTCTTGCCATGTAGCCGCTTGCGTCTTCAAGCCAAATGTACTCTACGATAATGCCCAATTCTTCTTCGAAAAGACGAGTCCAAACATTGTCTTCCCAACTGTAACCATCTAAAAATACTGGGTTACTTGTTGTGCGGCGCACCGATGTAACGGTGATTGGCGGATAGAACGGTGCCATTGGGTTAAAATCTGCATCGCCGGGGTTTCCCCTGCCGGGTGCCGCACCGGCACCGCCGCCGTTGTCTCTGTTACAGCCCGCTAGTAGCACTACGGCTAGCAACATCATGAGTAAAACGACCAAAAACTTCTTTTTTGTCACAAGATTTCCTCCTCGTTTTGTAGACAGAGTTTGCCGAAAGGACAAATGAACCAAAAAATATCGGAAAAACCCCGTCATTTTTATGCGTATGCTACCATTACATTTGTTATAAGTCAATAAGAATATGCAGGAAAATAATTTCAGCAATATAAAGAAAAATAAATTCAAGTTGTGACTGAGAGTCACAACTTGAATTTGTAATTTGCACCAGACCATGTGAATATACTTAACAAGTGTGCAAATTCTCGAAATGGATTTACACACCAACCGACATAAACCGCCGCTGTGGGCGGCATGATTTCGGGAGTGATAGAAATGGTGCAAAACCCTACGTTGTATGTGCAGATTGGCAGTGCGAAAAAAATAGATATTATTTCTTTGGCGGAACGAACACACCCGCCCGGCGGGGCAATATGTCTGCAATTAGGCGAGCCTGTGGACAAGCTTATTCGTGCGGCAAAGGCGTGCTTGCAATCCGGTGAAATGGCGAGGCCCGGCACACAGCGGGTCAATATTTATGTAATTGCAATTGCGCACGAGCCGCAGGTCGTGCCGCTCACACTACATGCGGGAGAGCGTTTGTGTGCACTCTTTGCGGAAGATTTTGCGACATTTCACATAACGCTTGCCGTTCTTGTTGATGAGTCTAATGAGGCAGATAGGGATGGCTTCGAATACGAAACCCGTGCCGCCGCAACATATGATTTCCTTGCGTCGTTGACGGGGGCGACGGCTTTTGACCGTATTTTTCTGCTAAGTAACCGCAACGAGTTTGGACGCGTTTCCGGTCATGATTATATGTATCACATGTGTCAGCTTTTGGCATTTTTGCCGCTTTTGCACGGGTGCCAGAATTCGCGCTTTGATGAAACGATGAATGCAAAAGCCGCTGAAGCCGGGCGTGTGCTGTTTGCGTCTGCCGGGTTTGGGGTAGGGGACTTGGCGGTGGACGTTAATAAGGAGAATCGCGTGTTGCATGAGCTTGCGCAAGTACTTGAGGGAGAGGTGAAAATTGACCTAAACCAAAACGACGAGCAGCACAGCTCTGTCATTGCGGGCTCGACCCGCAATCTTCAAGCTGAAAGCTGTCGACCAAGTTTTGTTTGTGTGAACAGTGATAAGTTTGGGTTTGAAATTTATGACATGAAGATTGCGGGTCAAGCCCGCAATGACAAGACTGGCGGCAATATCGCTAACGCCATCGCAAGCATAGCGTCCAACCCGCTATCTTTCTCCCAAATCATATCCCTGCGCGGCGCAACCCTAACAGAAGCCGAAGCCCTCATATTTGGCACAGCTGCAGAAAATTTCTTCCACACAAACTACCTCGCGCCTCACTACGAGTCCTCTACACAAACCACCCTAACCCTACGTGGCGCAGTCGCGGAAGAGTCCTGTCTTGCGAAACTCTTGGAAGAAATCGAACTGGAAATCTGCAATTTAAGCCACGAACTTTCCCAAAAAGAAAGAACCCCGGTGGGGTTCTTCCAAGCGATAGACAACGCAAAAACCGCAATTGGTCAAGCATACGAAATCAAATATAAACTGGCCGCACTGCAAGTTCAACGCGAAAAACATCAAACCCGCTACGCTCAACTGCATTCATATATCCAATACTTGCGCGAGGTAATTGCAGCTCTAAAGGCCCTGCCAGTAGAACCGCCGCCGGAAACCCCGCCAGAGCAACTGCTGTCCCAAGCCCGGGAACGCGCTACCTTAAATATATCACTGTTACGCCACGACGGAATGCTGCTGGAAAGCCACATTTTGGGCGAGCCAGACAACCCGTGCGTCCTACGGGTAATAGGCGGTTTCACACTGGAAGACATGATTCGCTATCATACAATGCGGGTGGCCACCACTATCCCGCAAACCAACGCTTAAAAATACGTTCCATCATCATAGCAGCAGATGCTTTGTCCACCGGTTCGGCCACAATAAGCATACTGCGTCCAACTTCTTCGCCTTCCCATGTGTAAATAACCTCGCCCGCAAGTGCGCCGGCTTCCACAGGTGCTGTTAGTCCCTCGCCAATTATAACTTCGCCTTCCAGTTCCACATGTTTGCCCTTTGGCGCAAGCATGTTTGTCTGCTCTTTGATAACAACCGGCGTAAGTTCGGTCCGGCCTTTGTAAATTGGGATTTCTCCCATTTTGGTACCGGCTTCTTCCTTTGCTATAAGCGCGAAATTAGCGTACCCGAAGTCCAGCAGTTTCATTGCGGAATCGAATCTGATACCCGGGTCGGGTGCACCCAAAATAACAGAAATAAGCTGCATTCCCTCTTTTTCCGCCGTGGCAGAAATGCAGTAAAGTGCCTGTGAAGTGCTGCCGGTTTTGAGCCCTGTTGCGCCGGAATAGTTTCGTATTAATTTGTTTGTGTTCGTAAGCCCAAACTCTTCTTCGCCACGTGCGGTCTTGTGAACGATTTTATCCAAGCGGGTTGTCGCATATTTGAAAACGTCCGGGTATTTTGTAATTAGTTCCCTTGACATTAGCGCAATGTCATGGGCTGTTGTCAAATGCCCTTGCGCGTCTAGCCCGCTGGGGTTGACAAAGTGGGTGTTGACCATGCCTAAGTCTTTGGCTTTTTTATTCATGGCGGTAACAAATGCGTCTTCGCTGCCGGAAACAAATTCTGCCATTGCAACCGCGGCATCATTGGCCGATGCAATTACAATGGATTTTGTCAAATCTCGAACGGTTTGCTGTTCGCCTACTTCCAGAAATATTTGCGACCCGCCCATAGATGCCGCATGTGCGCTGGTTGTCACAATATCGTCCCATTTGATGCGCTCTTGGTCTAGTGCTTCATAAATCAGTAGCATTGTCATTACTTTTGTGACGCTGGCCGGTGCAAGCTGTTCGTGCGCGTTGTTCTCGTGCAGGATTTTGCCTGTTTCCGCTTCCATAAGAATGCTTGCCTTTGCGTCCACGGATATGCCGGCCGCATACGTAAGGCTACTGATGCAAACCAGCAAAATTAAAGTGCAAATGATACCGCATGTAATACGAAAAATTATTTTTTTCATAGAAAAAAGTCCTTCCTAATCACTGTTTGTAATTAGGTTGGACTTTTTTAGGAAATTTATACATGATTTATCTTCCGGTTCTGTTTCGCCAGTCACGCAAAAAGCTTGGTGTTTTTATGCCTTCATTTTCATCGATTGTAATAAATGTGGGGCCATCGTACTCGTCAATTTGCAACTCGGTTTGTGCAATTGTAATCTCTGGCGGTTCGTCGCTGTCAATTGCCACGGTAGCAGGGCTTGCGACCGGGCTTGCCGAGTTTGTTATTGGAATAATATCCGGCTCTTGCATTTCGTCTTCTATATCTTCGATACCTGTTGCGACAATTGTTACCATGACTTCATCTTTAAATTCTGGGTTAATAGTTGTTCCAAAAATTATAACAGCTTCCGGGTTAAGTGTCCTTTTGACCTCGGTAGCGGCGTTGCGAATG
>Ga0123355_10005340_pt1 | contig 18771 bp, 17 predicted proteins | sample TergutEmb28metaG_3_FD_89872 | JGI IMG/M metagenome (GOLD analysis project Ga0123355, IMG submission 89872) | Embiratermes neotenicus P1 segment gut microbial communities from Petit-Saut dam, French Guiana - Emb289 P1 | ecosystem: Host-associated > Arthropoda: Insects > Digestive system > Gut ... | reverse complement strand
GCGGTGGGCGCGAGGCAGCCCGGATGAATCGCTTCATGCTGCCGCTGGCTCTGTTTGCGCTGCTCGCGGTGGTGCTCGCGATCGGCATCAGGCATTCGCCCGAGAAGGGCGTGATCGCATCCCCGCTGCTCGGCAAGCCAGCGCCGCAGTTCTCGCTCCCGGACCTGGCCGATCCCGCTCGCGCGGTGCGCTCGGCGGATCTCACGGGCCACTGGTATCTGTTCAACGTCTGGGGGACCTGGTGCGCGGAATGCCGCGCGGAGCACGAGACGCTGCTGCAGGTGCGGCGCGCGGGAGTGGTGCCACTCATCGGGCTCGACTGGAAGGACGACGACGCGCAGGCGCGCGCCTGGCTTGCGCAGCTCGGCAACCCCTACCAGTCCGTGGCCGTCGATCGCTCCGGGCGGACGGCGATCGACTGGGGAGTCTACGGTGCCCCGGAGACGTTCCTGGTGAACCCCCAGGGCATCGTGGTCTATAAGCACATCGGCGCGCTCACCCCCGATACCTGGGCGCACGAGATCCTGCCGCGGTTGCCGTCGGCAGCGGCGGGCAAATCCTGATGCGGCGCCCTGGAATGGGATGGCTCCTGGCCTGGGCCGCGCTCGCGGGCGGACTCGCCTGGGCGGTGGACCCGACGCAGCTCGCGGATCCTGCGCTGCAGGCGCGCTACGAGGCGCTCACGCACGAGTTGCGCTGCATGCAGTGCCAGAACGAATCTCTCGCCGACTCGCCGGTGGACCTGGCCGCCGACCTGCGCCGCGAAGTGCGCGACCAGCTCGTGGCCGGCAAGTCCGACGAGCAGATACGCGCGTGGATGGCCGCACGCTACGGTGATTTCATTTTGTTCCGGCCGCGCTACTCGCTGCGCAATGCGTGGCTGTGGGGCGCGCCGGGCGCGCTGCTGCTGATCGGCGCGCTGGTCTCGTGGCGCATCGTGCGCCAGCGTGCGACGCTCGTGGCAACCGACCACGAGGCGATTGAAGGCGACGGGAACAGCTGATGGCAACCTTCGTGTTGCTGGCCGCGGCGCTGACTCTCGCCGTGATCGTCGCGCTGGTGATTCCGCTTCTGCGGCACAGCACCGGGGAGACTGCGCCCGCGCCCTGGACGGCGCTCGGCGCGGCGGGGCTGCTGGTCGTCGGCTCGGCGCTGTTGTATGCGAGCTGGAGCAACTGGCCGTGGCGCGCCGCGCCGCAGGCCGACTCGCCGCAGAGCATGGTGGCGCGCCTCGCGCGGCGCCTCGAGCACGAACCGCAGAATCTCGAGGGCTGGCTGATGCTCGGCCGCTCCTACACCGTGCTGCAGGAGTATCCGCTCGCGGTGCGAGCCTTCGAGCGTGCCGATCGCTTGAGCGGCGGCAAGAGCGCCGAGGCGCTCACCGGGGAGGCCGAGGCGCTGGCCCTTAGCGATGAGACTGAGCTCGACGGACGCGCCGGTCGTCTCATCGAGCAGGCCCTCACTCTCGCGCCGGACTCGGGCAAGGCGTTGTTTCTGGGCGCGGCGGTAGCGGCGCGGCGCGGGAACCTGCCGCTCGCCCGGCAGCGCTTCGCGAAGCTGCTGGCCGCAAACCCGCCCGACAGCGTGCGTCCGATACTCGAGCAGCAGATCGCCGCCATCGACCAGAAGCTCGCCGGCGCCTCCGGCACCGGCGCTGCGATGCAGCAGACACCCGGTGCGGGAAACGCGGGTGCGCCTTCACCGGTCGTGAATGTGAATGTCACCCTGGCCCCGTCCCTCGCCGCCACGGCCGCCGGCGGGGCGCCCCTGTTCGTGTTCGTGCGGGATCCCGCCGCATCCGGCCCGCCGCTGGCGGTGAGACGCCTGGAAAGCCATTTTCCTCAGAGGGTTGCACTGAGTCCTTCAGACTCGATGATCCCGGGGAGAGCCTTTGCGGCGGGGCAGCAGGTGGAGGTCGTGGCGCGCATTGCCCGCTCGGGCAATCCCGTCGGAGCGAGCGGCGATCCGTTCGGCGAGGTCACCTACCACGTGGGCCGCGACGGCCTCGTGAGCCTGGTCATCGATCACCTCACCCCATAGGGGTCGATCCCGCCCTTTGGGAGGCCCTGACCGCACCGCTCAGGTTTAACCCCGATGTTGTAAAACCCGGCGGAGGCGTATGCTTGCCTTGACGGCATTGAGCGTGGCATCACACACGCGGTGACACCCATGGCGGGTCGCGGGACAAAGGAGAGCAGTGATGGCTGAAGGAACAGGGAATGAAGGGCGTATCTCCCACCGAGGTTTTGCCTCCATGAACGCCGAGCGGCAGCGGCAGATCGCGAGCATGGGCGGCAAGGCCGTGCCCGACGAGAAGCGCAGTTTCTCACAGAACCGCCGGCTGGCAGCGGAAGCCGGACGCAAGGGCGGCCAAAGTGTCCCGGGTTCGAAGCGCAGTTTCTCGCAGAATCGCGAGCTGGCTGCGGTCGCCGGGCGCAAGGGCGGTCAGAGCGTGCCGGACGAGAAGCGCAGCTTCTCCCAGCATCCCGAGCTTGCGGCCGAAGCCGGCCGCAAGGGTGGACAGGCTAGCCACGGAGGCGGCAGCCGCCCGAGCTGAGGGCGGTCGTCCAGGGATCCAGGGAAGGAGTGTAGGTAAGGCGGCGGCGCGCGCGTGTCATCGCGCGCGCCGCCTGCGCTCATGGCCGAAGCGTCACCAGCCAGGCGCCGAGGGCGATCATGAGAATCCCCAGCCAGTTCACAGCGGCGAGCCGCTCGCCGAGAAACCCCACGCCGAACAGCGCGACCAGCACGACGCTCAGCTTATCGAGCGGGGCGACGCGTGCCGCATCGCCGACGTGCAGGGCGCGGAAGTAGCACCACCAAGAGGCTCCCGTGGCAAGCCCCGAGAGCACGAGGAACAGGTAAGTCCGGCCCGACGCGGTGGCTAGCGCCGGGAGCTCGCGGGTCGCCGCCACGACGGCCGTCAGCAGGATGAGGACGACCACCGTGCGGATGAGCGTCGCGACATCCGGGTTCATATCCTGCACCCCGAGTTTCGCGAAAATCGCCGTCAGCGCCGCAAAGCATGCGGACAGCAGCGCCCAGACTTGCCATGCAGACATTGGCCGCTCCGGTCCCCGAATCGATGCAGTCTCACACAAGTGCGACTGCGCGGTCGCCTGCCGCAGAGCCCGCAGAGGAGCGAAGCTGAGCGGTTGTACCATTGACCGCTCGAGCGACTCGTACTACTTTCGGGGTGAAGCTAGGGGAGCCCCGGCAGGGGGCTGAGAGGCCATCGGCGCTCGAAGGAAGCGCGCGTGGCGACCCTCCGAACCTGATCCAGTTAATGCTGGCGTAGGAAAGTTAATCCTGAAGTTGCGATGGTTCCGGTGAGTGGGCTCACCGCGTCGCGACGGCTTCCCCACACGGCATTCACCGGGTCTTCTGTACTTTCAGTCCAGGAGCGTTAGCTGTGAATGCACAACTGCTGCACGTCGTCACCGAATCGTTGCCGGCCTCGCGCAAGGTCCACAAGCCCGGCACGCTGCACCCGAACCTGCGCGTGCCGATGCGCGAGATCGCGCTGCACGTTTCCGCGGGAGAGCCGCCGCTGACGGTGTACGACTCGTCCGGCCCCTATACGGACCCCGCGGTAACCATCGATATCGCTCAGGGCCTGCCGCGCACCCGGGCCGGGTGGATCGCGGCCCGCGGGGACGTCGAAGCCTACCCCGGACGGCGCGTGCAGGCGCTCGACAACGGACTTGCGGCGGGCGGCAAGGGGGCGCCGGAATTCCCGCTGCGCCGCGCGCCGCTGCGCGCCGCGGGGTCACGCGCGGTGACGCAGCTCGCCTATGCGCGCGCCGGCATCATCACCCCGGAGATGGAGTACGTCGCGATCCGCGAGAACATCGGTCGCGAGGTCCGCGCCCGCGAAGCGCGCGACGGCAACGCGTGGGGCGCGAGCCTGCCGGACTACGTGACGCCGGAGTTCGTGCGCGCCGAAGTCGCCGCCGGCCGCGCGATCATTCCAGCGAACGTCAATCACCCCGAGTCCGAGCCGATGATCATCGGCCGCAATTTCCTGGTGAAGATCAACGCCAACATCGGCAATTCGGCGGTTAGCTCATCGACCGCGGAGGAAGTCGACAAGCTCGTGTGGGCGATTCGCTGGGGCGCGGATACGGTCATGGACCTCTCCACGGGACGCAACATCCACACCATTCGCGAGTGGATCCTGCGCAACGCACCGGTGCCGATCGGCACCGTGCCGATCTACCAGGCGCTGGAGAAAGTCGGCGGCGTGGCGGAGGAGCTCACTTGGGAGATCTTCCGCGACACCCTGATCGAGCAGGCCGAGCAGGGGGTGGACTACTTCACCATTCACGCGGGTGTGCGGCTGCCGTACGTGCCGCTCACCGTGAACCGCGTCACGGGCATCGTCTCGCGCGGTGGCTCGATCATGGCGAAGTGGTGCCTGGCGCACCACCGCGAGAGCTTCCTCTATGAGCGCTTCGCCGAGATCTGCGAGATCTGTCGCGCCTACGACGTGAGCTTCTCGCTCGGCGACGGCCTGCGCCCCGGCAGTATCGCCGACGCCAACGACGCGGCGCAGTTCGCCGAGCTCGAGACGCTCGGGGAGCTCACGCGGGTCGCCTGGGCGCGCGACTGCCAGGTGATGATCGAGGGGCCCGGTCACGTGCCGATGCACAAGATCAAGGAGAACATGGACAAGCAGCTCGCGAGCTGCGGCGAGGCGCCGTTCTACACCCTCGGGCCTCTCACCACCGACATCGCGCCCGGTTACGACCACATCACGTCCGCGATCGGCGCGGCGATGATCGGCTGGTACGGCACGGCGATGCTCTGCTACGTCACGCCCAAAGAGCACTTGGGCCTGCCCGATCGCAACGACGTGAAGACCGGTGTCATCACCTACAAGATCGCGGCCCACGCCGCCGATCTCGCCAAGGGACACCCGGGGGCGCGTGCGCGCGACGATGCGCTGTCGCGGGCGCGCTTCGATTTTCGCTGGCAGGACCAGTTCAATCTCGCACTCGATCCGGACACCGCCTGCGCGTTCCACGACGAGACGCTGCCGAAGGAAGGCCACAAGGTGGCGCACTTCTGCTCGATGTGCGGGCCGAAGTTTTGCTCCATGCGCATCTCGCACGAAGTGCGCGCCGAGGCGCGCACCCAGGGTATGGCAGAGATGGCGGCGAAATTCCGCGCCGGCGGCAGCGAGTTGTACGTGCCGGCATCCGCCGCGCCGGCACCCGCCGCGCCGGCACCCGCCACGCCGTCGCCCGCCTCGCCGGCAGCGAGCCGCGCGGAGGGCTGAGCCGTGCAGGTGAGCGTCATCGGCGCCGGCGTCGCGGGCCTCGCCTGTGCGCTCGAGCTCGCCGAGCGCGGCGCCGCGGTGGAGGTGCTCGAGCGCGGTGCGCAGCTCGGTGCAGGCGCGTGCTCCTGGTTCGCGGGAGGGATGCTGGCGCCCTGGTGTGAGCGCGAGAACTCCGCTGCGCTGATCGCAGAGCTCGGCGCCGAAAGTCTCCCCTGGTGGCAGGCGCGCTTTCCCGGCACGGTGGCGAACGGCACCCTGGTCGTGGCGCATGGGCGCGACGCCTCCGATCTCACGCAGTTCGGGCGCCGCACGGCGCACTTCGAGCCCGTCGGGGGTGAAGCCATCGCAGCGCTCGAGCCGGACCTCGGCGGCCGCTTTGCGCACGGGCTGTATTTCCCGGAAGAAGGACACCTGGACCCGCGCGCGGCGCTGGCGGCGCTCGCCGCGCGCCTCGGGGAGCTCGGCGTGCGCATCCGTTTCGGGGTCGACGCCGCTTCAGTCCGGTTGAGAGGCCGCGCGGTGATAGATTGCCGCGGCCTCGCCGCGCGCACGCAGCTGCAGGAGCTGCGCGGGGTGAAGGGCGAGATGCTGCTGTTGCGCCTCAGCGAGGTGACGCTCGCGCGCCCGGTGCGCGTGCTGCACCCCCGGCTGCCGGTGTACGTGGTGCCGCGGGCCGAGGGGCTCTTCATGGTGGGCGCGACCATGATCGAAAGCGACGAGGGCACGCGCATCAGCGCGCGCTCCATGCTGGAGCTCCTGTCGGCGGCGTACGCGCTGCATCCGGCGTTTGGTGAGGCGCAGATCATCGAGATCGGCACCGGAGTGCGGGCCGCTTTTCCCGACAATCTGCCGCACCTGCGGCACGAGGGCGGCGTGCTGTACGTCAACGGCCTGTTCCGCCACGGCTTCCTGCTGGCGCCCGCGCTCGCGCGCCGTGCGGCCGAGGTGCTGCTCGCGGGCCGTCATTTCCCGGAGGTCATGCATGAAGATTCTCGTGAACGGCGCCTGGCGTGAGTCGGTGGCGGCGGAGTTGTCAGCTGTGCTCGCAGAGCTCGGCTACGGCGACAGTGTCGTGACCACCGCGGTCAACGGCGAGTTCGTCGCGGCCGCCCTGCGGCAGCACACGCGCCTCGCGGACGGCGACCGCCTCGAGGTGCTGGCGCCGATGCAGGGCGGCTGATGTTGCAGCTCTACCAGACGGCGCTTGGGTCGCGGCTGTTGTTGGGCAGCGCACGCTATCCTTCGCCCGCGGTGCTGGCAGAGGCGGTCAGGGCATCGCGCGCCGAGGTCGTGACGGTCTCGCTGCGACGCGAATCGGGCGGTGAGCGCGCCGGACAGGCGTTCTGGTCGCTGATCCGCGAGCTCGGGGTGCGCGTGCTGCCCAACACCGCCGGCTGTCATTCGGTCAAGGAGGCCGTGACCACCGCGCACATGGCGCGCGAGGTGTTCGGCACCCCCTGGATCAAGCTGGAAGTCATCGGCGAGGAGGACACCCTGCAGCCGGACGTGTTCGGGCTCACCGAGGCGGCGCGCCTGCTGTGCGCGGAAGGGTTCGAGGTGTTTCCGTACACCACCGAAGACTTAGTGGTGGCCGAGCGGCTGCTGGCGGCGGGTTGTCGGGTGCTGATGCCCTGGGGCGCGCCCATCGGTTCCGGCCGCGGATTGAACAATCTCTACGGGCTCAAGTCGCTGCGCGCGCACTTCCCGGAAGTGCCGCTCATCATCGATGCGGGCCTCGGGGTCCCCTCGCACGCCGCGCATGCACTGGAGCTGGGGTTCGATGCGGTGCTCATCAACACGGCCGTGGCGCAGGCGCGCGATCCGCCGGCCATGGCGGCGGCGTTCGCGCTCGCCACCGAGGCGGGATACGCCGCACGACGAGCTGGCCCTATCGAGCCGCGCGATGTGGCGGCACCTTCGACCCCGGTCATCGGCACGGCATTTCGCGGATGAGCCTGCCGCGGGTCTATCCGGTCGTCGACAGCGCCGCCTGGGTGCGCCGCCTCACTGCGCTCGGCGTGCGCCTCGTACAGCTGCGGATCAAGGATCAGCCGCAGGAGTCGCTGGTCGGGCAGATCCGTGAGGCGCACGCCTGCTGTGCGGCCGCAGGGGCGCAGCTGATCGTCAATGACTACTGGCGGCTCGCGCTCGAAGCCGGATGTGACTTCGTCCATCTGGGGCAGGGGGATCTCGACGGCGCCGACCTGCCGGCTTTGCGACGCGCTGGCGTGCGCTTCGGGGTCAGCACGCACGATGACCGCGAGCTCGAGCGGGCGCTCGCCTTGCGCCCGGACTATGTCGCGCTCGGCCCCATCTATCCAACGCTCCTGAAAGTCATGCCGTGGCAGCCACAGGGCCTGGCGCGCATCGGCGAATGGAAACAGCGCGTGGGCGCGCTGCCGCTGGTGGCCATCGGCGGCCTGACGCTCGAGCGGCTGGCGGGCGTGTTCGCCGCCGGTGCCGACGTCGCTGCGGTGGTGACCGACATCGTGCGCGCAGCGGACCCGGACAGCCGTACGCGGCAGTGGCTGGTCACGGCGGCCTGAGGGGGCAGGAGCGCAGGAGGCGGTATGAGTGATCGTTACAGCCGTCAGAGTGTGCTGCCCGAGGTGGGCACCGCGGGTCAGGCACGCCTCGGCGCCGCGACTGTGCTGGTGGTCGGAGCGGGGGGACTCGGGTGCGCGGTACTGCAGTACCTCGTCGCTGCAGGTGTCGGCAGGCTGGTCGTCGTCGACCACGATACGGTCGAGGAATCGAACCTGCACCGCCAGCCGCTGTATCGCATGAGCGATCTCGGGCAGCCGAAGGTGCGGGCGGCACGCGCAGCGCTCCTCGCGAGCAATCCGCAGGTGCGCATCGATGGGGTCGCGGAACGCCTGACGGCAGCCAACGCGCCGCAACTCGTGACGGCGGCGGACCTCATCGTCGACGCCGGCGACAGTCTCGCGGTGACTTACGTGCTGAGCGACACGTGTCAGCGCAGCCACCGACCCCTGGTGAGCGCATCGGTGCTGGGACTCGCGGGCTACGTCGGCGCTTTTTGTGGCGGCGCGCCGAGCTACCGCGCCGTGTTTCCGGAGATGCCGCGCACTGCGGGCTCGTGTGCCGAGGCGGGGGTGCTCGGCACCGCGGTGGGCGTCATGGGCACCCTGCAGGCGCATCTGGCGCTGGCGCTGATTCTCGAGTGGCAGCCGACCGTGCTCGGGCGGCTGGTGTCGGTGGACTTCCGCACGCTTCACGTAGGCGGCTTTTCCTTTGCGGCTGCAACCGAGCCCGAGCAGATGCCTCTGCGGTTCATCGCGCCGACCGAGGTCAGCGCCGCCGACATCGTCATTGACCTGCGCAGTCTCGCGGAGACACCGGTATCGCCATTCCCGGGAGCGCTGCGCCTCGGTGTCGAGGCACTCGAGAAGGAGCCGGTGACCTTTCCGGCCGAGCCGCGCGTCGTGTTGTGCTGCCGCAGCGGGGTGCGCGCCTGGCGCGCAGCACGCGCGCTGCAGAAGCAGGGGCACGTGAATGTCGCACTGGTCGCGATGGGCGAGTGAGCGCGGTTCTCGTCATTGCCGGCACCGACTCGAGCGGCGGCGCGGGGCTGGCGCGCGACGTGCGCACCCTGGCGCGCCTCGGTGCCGGCGCCTTGTGCGCGGTCACGGCCGTGACGGCGCAATCGGATGGAGAGGTCAGCGCGGTGCACCTGATTCCGCCGGAGCTGGTGCGCGCCCAGATGGCCGCCGCGCTCGCCACCGGCCGCATCGCGGCGATCAAGATCGGCATGCTCGGGACCGGCGCCACGGTACGCGCGGTCTCCGCCAGCCTCCCACCGCGCGCCGTCACGCCGCTGGTACTGGATCCGGTACTGGCGGCATCCTCGGGCGGTGAGCTCCTCGACGCGGCCGGCCGTGCGGCGCTGCTCGAAGCACTGTTGCCGCGCGCCACGATTCTCACGCCCAATATCCCGGAAGCCGCGGCGCTGCTCGGTCTGCCGGCCGCGCGGAGCGATGCCGAGCTGGTGCAGCAGGGCCAGGCGTTGCTCGCGCTCGGGGCCGAGAACGTGTTGCTCAAGGGCGGGCACGGCAGCGGCGGGCAGGCTATCGACCTGCTGCTGACGCACGGGCGGGCGGTGCGGTCCTTGGCCGCGCCGCGCCGCGCCACGACCCGTCGCGGCACTGGGTGTGCGCTGGCCGCGGCGATCGCCGCGGGACTGGCGGCGGGACTGGAGGTAGTCGACGCCTGCGCGCGCGCCAAGCGCCATGTCAACGAGTTGCTGGAAGGAGACGACTGAACGGCGGGGCAGCCGCTTCGTCATGGCCGCAGGTATCATTCCGCGATGACAGCAGCGCAAAACGGGCCCAACGGGCTGAAGAGCATCGCGCGGCGCGCCATGCTCGAGCACGGCCTCGAGCCGGACTTCTCTCCCGCCGCGACCGAACAGTTGCGCAGCATTACGGCTGCGACCGAGCGTGGCCCGCAGATCCGCGACCTGCGCTCACTGCTGTGGTGCTCGATCGACAACGACGATTCCCGCGACCTCGACCAGCTTTCGGTGGCCGAGCCGCTCGCGGGTGGCGCAGTGCGCATCCGGGTGGCCGTCGCTGACGTCGACGCCACCGTCGCGCCCGACTCACCCATCGATGCGCACGCGCGCGCCAACACTACCTCGGTGTACACCGCGGCCCAGACCTTTCCGATGCTGCCCGAGCGGCTGTCGTTCGACATCACCTGCCTCGCGGAGGACCAGGAGCGCCTCAGCCTGATCATCGACATGAGCATAGCCCCCGACGGCGACGTGACGGCTGCCGATGTCTACCGCGCCATTGTGGTCAACCGCGCCAAGCTCGCCTACAACAGCGTCGCCGCCTGGCTGGACGGCAAAGGCCCGGTGCCGGCGCGGGTCGGCGCGGTCGCGGGGCTCGATCAGCAGCTGCGCATCCAGGATCAGGTGGCGCAGCTGTTGAAGCGCGTGCGGCGCGCGCAGGGGGCGCTCGCGCTCACGACACTGGAGGCTCAGGCGGTCTACGACGGCGCCGCGCTCATCGATCTGAAGCCCGATGAGGACAATCGCGCCAATGAGCTCATCGAGTACTTCATGATCGCCGCGAACGGGGTGGTCGCGCGGTACCTCGAGAGCCGAAGCTCGCCTTCGCTGCGCCGCGTGCTGCGCACGCCGGAGCGCTGGAGCCGCATTGTCGAGCTGGCGCGGGGAGTCGGCGCGAGCCTGCCCGCTACCCCGGACGCAGCGGCGCTGAGTGCATTTCTCGTTGCGCGCCAGCAGGCCGCCCCGGCACAGTTCCCCGACCTGTCGCTGGCAATCGTGAAGCTCCTCGGCAGAGGCGAGTACGTGCTCAAACGGCCCGGAGAACCCTCGGAGGGACACTTCGCGCTGGCGGTGACCGACTACACCCACGCAACCGCTCCGAACCGGCGTTTCCCCGATGTGATCACCCAACGGCTGCTCAAAGCCGCGCTGAGCGGAGCGGCCGCACCGTACAGGGACGACGAGCTCCGTGCGCTGGCCGCGCACTGCACCGAGCAGGAGGACAATGCGGCAAAGGTCGAACGTCAGGTACGCAAGTCCGCGGCCGCCATGTTGCTGCAGTCGCGCATCGGTGAGCAGTTCGAAGCCATCGTCACCGGCGCCGGGGACAAGGGCACCTGGGTACGCATCTCGCAACCGCTGGCGGAAGGGCGCCTGGTGCAGGGTTTTCACGGGCTGGACGTCGGCGACCGCGTGCGCGTGAAGCTGACCCACACGGACGTGCAGCGCGGCTTCATCGATTTCGCGCGCGCCGGCTGACGCGCGTGCCTCACGCGCCGACGCGGTGGCGAGTGGCGCGTGCAGCAGGGATCGGCGCCAGGGGCCGTTAGCGTGAGGCGACCCGGATCAGCCGGCCGTTGAACAGGACCGGGCCCGATGGTTGTCCTGTCGTTGAGCCGCCCTTGGGCTCCAGGCTGACCGCGAGCTCCGCTCTGGCCAGAGCCTCCGCCGTGTCGTGGGGCAAGAACAGAGCCGTCGTCGTTCCGGGCCGCTCGCTCGGGAAGATCCCAAGCGCGCGCGGCGCGCCGTCCGGAGCCACCAGCCAGACCTCAAGTACGTTGGCGGTGAAATCTCGAGGCGGTGTGATGTTGAGCCGTAAAACCAGACGCCCGTTGGCAATGTCGAAATCGGCCGTCATCATTGGCCGTTGATCCTTGTCGAGCAGTACCGCAACGTGGGTCGGCTGGGAGGCCAACACATCGAGACGGCGTCCGAGAGTCCCCAGGCGATCGTCGAGAGCGGCTATTTGGCCCGGCGCACCCGCCAGACCTTCAGTTGTGTTCTCGATACGCGCGAGCCGCGTGTCGAGGGCAGCAAGCTGCTGCGACACTGTGCTCGGGCGCAAGAAGGCGAGGTAGCACACGAGAGCCGCCGCCGTAGCCGCCGAAACGGTGGCTGCGCGCCAGAGGAAGAGACTGTCCCACAGTCGCCTGCGCCGCCCTTCAAGGACCGACCCAGCCTTCTCTGCAGGAGCAGCCGCAGGTGCCGGCGCGATCCGCTTGGCGATTCCGTCCCAGACACGCGTCGATGGTTCCACGGGGATGATCGTGCCGGAGAGGGGACTGAGCATCAACTCCCAGTCTTCCACGAGACGGCACAGAGCACGGTCGCTGTACAGCAGCCGCTTGAAACGGCGGCGCGCGAGGCCGCGCAGCGTGCCGAGTGCGTATTCAGCCGCGAGCCGGTCGCGCAGTTCGGGGTCGGCGTAGTTCATTACTCTATCGGCGAATTCGTTGCGTCGCCAGAATACCCTCGATCAACCGTGTGTGCGATGAGCGCACCGAGCGCAGCTGAGGCGCCGACGGCCGATACTCGCGCGCCCGCTTTCGGGCTATGTCGACCCTGACACTGCGATCGTGACCTTCGCGACGCCGGGTTCACTGATGGCGTGGCGGGTGCCTTGGGCTGCGTCAGCGGGGGCTGACGGCGCAAAACGCCGACACCTTGCCGCGCTGCCGCCGATGCTCTTAGATTGGTGTCGCACTCGCAGCAAGGTCTGACCCGCGCCGGCAGCCTCGGCACGCAAGCGTTGCTTCCGGCGCGGGAACAGACCAGCGAAATCATCCGTCACCGACATCCCCAGCCTGACGCCGCGCGCTGCGCGGCCTCGGCGGGCTGATCCCCGCGCCCATGAGTTTCCCGGCAGGCGCCGGTGGTGTCGCTGCCCTGTCGATCGCCTATATACTATACCCCCCACCCTATGAATTCCTTGCCGGAGGCAAGCACACCAGTGGCCCATACCATTCAGGACAAGACCCGCCTGCTGCAGCGCGTGCGCCGGCTGCGCGGCCAGGTAGATGCGATCGAGCGCGCGCTGCAGAAACAGGCTGATTGTGCCAAGGTGATGCAACTCACCGTGTCGGCGCGCGGCGCCGCCAACAGCCTGATGGCGGAGCTGCTGGAGGACCATATCCGCCTGCACGTCTCGGACCCGGCGCGCGACCGCGACCGCAGCCGTGCCCGGGGCGCCAAGCACCTGATCGACGTGGTGCACGCCTACTTGAGATAGTGCCGCAGGGGCGACCGGGGGCTGAGATCCCTGGGTCGGACAGAGTTCGGGGAAAAGCGGCTCCAACGAGCGTGCGCGGGCGGTGCCGGTCAAGCCTATCTGGCAACCAACTCTCTCCCGTTCCAGTCCCCGCCCAGCGCCTTCACCAGCAGCACCGTGGCGGTCGCCCGGCGGATCTCGATGTCCGCGGCCGTGATGCGCGCAGCCAGTGCCGCGTTCTCCGTGGAGACCACTTCCAGATAGGTGACGATTCCGCCTTTGTAGCGCAGATTGGCCTGATCGAGCGCCCCCTGCGTGGCCGTGACCGCGGCTGCCTGGCTGATGCTCTGCAGCTGCAGCTGACGAAGCGCGGCGAGATTGTCCTCGACGTCCTGGAAGGCCGTGAGCACCGTGGCGCGATAGTTGGCCACCTGCTCGTCGTAGCTGGCATGGGCCTGGGCGGACTGGGCCGCGTGTGCGCCCGCATCGAACACGGTCAGCAGCGCCTGCGGCCCGAGCGACCACAGCTGCGCCGGAGCAGTCAGCCAGGTGTTGCTGCTGGTGCTCTGCCAGCCGGCGGAGCCGAAGATATTGAAGGTGGGGAAGTAGGCGGCGCGGGCCACGCCGATAGTGGCGTTGGCCGCGGCGACGCGGCGCTCTGCAGCGGCCACATCCGGTCGCCGCTCGAGCAGCTGCGAGGGCAGGCCGGCATCGACGGCCGGCAAGTCCCGGAAGGCATCCTCCTCGCGCGGCTGCAGCGTGAACGCGCTCGCCTGCTGGCCCACGAGCACCGCGATGGCGTGCTCGGTCTGCGCGCGCCGCAGACGCGTGTCCTCAGCCTGGGTGCGCGCCGTCTCGAGCTGGGCCTGTGCCTGTTGCACGTCGGAGATGGCGGCCGCCCCGCCCTGATAGAGGTTCTGCGTGAGCGCGAGCGCCCGCGCGTAGTCGGCGACCGTACGATCGAGGAGGCGCTGCTCGATGTCGAGACCGCGCAGCGTGAAATAATCGGTCGCGAGCTCCGCATGCAGCGTCAGGTCGAGGGTCGCAACATCACCGGCGGTTGCCTGCTCAGTGGCGCGCGCGCCGGCGACGGTATTGCGGATGCGGCCAAAAAGGTCCGCCTCGTACGACAGGTCGCCCGTCAGCACCAGGGTGTTCCCCGTCCGGGACCTGCCCGGCACGTAGCTCGGCGAATATGCGGAACTCTCGCCGCGCGTGGCGCTCGCCTGTGCGGTGAGGGTGGGAAACCAGGCGGCGCGCGCGAAGCGCGTCTGCGCACGCGCTTCTTCCAGCCGCGCCAGCTGTGCCTTGAGGCTCTGGTTGGTGGTGCTCAGCTGCGCTTGCAGCGCGTCCAGATCGGCGTCGTGGAACATGGCCCACCAGCGCCCGCGCGCCGCGCTGTCACCGGGCGTGGCGAGCTTCCATTCCCCGGCCGCGCCGGAGGCCGGCGCCTCTTTGTACGCCGGGGGCGGGGCAGCGGTGACAGGGCGTTCGTAGTGGGGTGCGAGTGAGCAGCCGCTGAGTGCGCCGAGCACAGCCGCCGCCGCTGCCAGCTCGCGTCGCATCACGAATGTCCGGCCGGCGCACCGCGCCCCGCTGCCGCGGGCTGCGCAATGCGCACCTGGGCACCATCGCTGAGCGAATCGGGCGGATTCACCACCAGCGTGTCAGCGGCGGTGATTCCTGACAACACCTCGATCTCCGTGCCGAAGTCGCGTCCCTGCCTGATGGTTTGCAGATGCACGCGTTGCTGGGCGTCGAGTATCGCCACCTGCAGACCCTCGGTGCGGAACAGCACCGTGTTGACGGGTATGCGCAGAGCGTCGAAGTCGCGTGCCAGGTTGAAGTACACCTGCGCATAGGAGCCCGGCAGCAGCTCGCCCCTGGCGTTGTCGATCTGCAGCTCCACCAGCAGCGTGCGCGAGCTGGCATCGAGGGCGCGCGAGGTGTTCGCGACGGTGGCGGTGTAGCGCTTGCCGGGATGATCGGCAAACTCCAGTTGCGCGCTGTCCCCGGCGCGCACACCGCCCGAGTAGGGTTGCGGCACGGACACGTAGATGCGCAGCCGGTGAAGATCGGCGACCCGGAACAAGGCACTCCCCGGGCTCTGTCCGGCTCCGGCGTTGATCAGGGCGCCGATGTCGGTATTGCGTTGCGTGACCACGCCGTCGAAGGGTGCGAGCACGCGCTTGAAGGACTCCAGCTCCTGCAGTCGTGCCACGTTGGCCGCAGCCGACTGGCGTGCCGCCGCCTTGGCGGCTGCATCCCCGGCGCGCTGGTCGGCGTCCTGCTGGGAGACGGACTGGGTGGCGAGCAGGCCCTTCCAGCGCTCGTTGGTGGTGCGCGCCAGCTCGTAGTTGGCCTGCGCCGTCGCCAGGTCCGCCTGCGCCTGGCGCAGCTCCTGGTCGACCTCCGGCGTCTCGATCGCCGCCAGCAGCTGCCCTCTTTTCACCGGCGCACCGATGTCGGTGTACCAGGCCTTCACGTACCCATTGGTGCGCGCGTAGATGGGTGCTTCGTAGAGCGCCTGCACAGTGCCCGGCAGTACCAGGTTGCTCGCGGCGGGGCCACTGCGCGGATGAGTAGTCGACACCGTGGCCATGGCCGCGGTCGCCGCCTGGCGCTCGAGCGCGTTGCGGTCGCCCAGGCGCGTGATGATGCCCCAGACGGCGAGAACCAGCGCCAGGCCGACCGCGATGAGGACGTAGCGCCGCGTCCGTGATGGTCCGAGCAGGTGGTCGACGTCAGGCGTGGGGAAGCGCATCGGAGCTCCGGCGTCCATGAACGAGGGTAAACACGGTCGGCACGAAGAACAAGGTTGCCACCGTGGCGAAGATGAGTCCGCCGATCACGGCGCGGCCGAGCGGCGCATTCTGCTCGCCGCCCTCGCCGAGGCCGAGTGCCATGGGCACCATGCCGATGATCATCGCCAGCGCGGTCATCAGTACCGGGCGAAAGCGGGTGAAGCCTGCCTGCAGCGCGGCGTGCAAGGCATCGTCGCCCGCCGCCATGCGCTCGCGCGCGAAGCTGATGACCAGCACGCTGTTGGCAGTCGCCACACCCATGCACATGATCGCGCCGGTCAGCGACGGCACGCTCACCGGCGTGTGCGTCAGGAACAGCATCCACACGATGCCCGCGAGCGCCGCCGGCAGCGCGGTGATGATGATGAACGGGTCGCGCCAGTGCTGGAAGTTGACGACGATCAGCAGGTACACCAGCACCACGGCTCCCGCCAGGCCGATCAGGAGCCCGGAGAACGAATCCGTCATGGTCTTCACCTGGCCGCGCACCGTCACCTGGGTGCCGCGCGGCAGGGCGTGCTTCGTGCCGGCGACGACCCTGTCGATCTGCGCGGCCACGAAGCCGAGATCGGTTCCCTCGACGGAGCCATAGATGTCGATGACGGGCGTGGAATCGTAATGGCTGACGACCGCCGGCGAGACGCTGCGGCGGAAAGACGCCATGTTGGCGAGCAGCTGTCCGCTGCCGCCGCTGGTGGCCAGGGGCGACACCGGGGTGGTATGCAGGTCCGCCAGCGACGCCAGGCGAAACTGCGGCGTCTGGGCCACGACCGGGTACTGCGTCCCGGACTTCGGGTCGATCCAGAAGGACAGCGTGGTCTGGGAGCTGCCTGACAACGATACCAGCAGGTCGGAAGCCACGTCGGTCTCGGTCAGTCCGAGCAGCGCCGCCTTGCTGCGATCGACATCGACATTCAGTGTCGGATAGTCGAAGGCCTGCTGGATGCGCAGGTCCACCACCCCCGGAATGGTATGCAGCCGGGCGAGCACGTTGTGGGCATAGGCCCGGTTGGCATCCACGTTGAAGCCGGAGATCTGCACGTCGATGGGCGCCGGCAGGCCGAAGTTCAGGATCTGGCTGACGATATCGGCGGACAGGAACGCAAAGGTCGTTCCGGGGTAGAGCGCCGTCAGCCGCTCACGGAGCTTGCGCACGTAGCCGGCGGTGGGGTGATGGTCCGCGGTGAGATTCACGAAGATGTCGGCATCGCCGGGGCCGACCGGCGCCGAGGTCGAGTACGACAGATTGATGCCGCTGTAGGGTACGCCGATGTTGTCGACGATGGTTTCGACCTCACGGGCGGGAATGGTCTGCCGGATGGTTGCTTCCACGCGGTCGCAGAGACTCGCCGTCTCGTCGATGCGAATGCCCGTCGGTCCGCGCAGGTGCAGCTTGATCTGGCCGCCGTCGACAGCCGGGAAGAAGTCGCGTCCGAGACCCGGCAGATAGCGTCCCAGGGGAAACGCCAGCAGCGCCGTAGCTGCCATCGCGCCGAGGAACGGCACTGCAAAGCGCGGTCCCGCGCGCAGCGCACGCTCGAGCCAGTCGCGATAACGCAGGCGCACCGCGGCGAACCACGTCTCGAAGCGACCCTGTAGCCGCTGGAAGGTACCCGTGCGGTGCGCCGCGGCGTGCGGATCGTGCTTCTGCAGCCAGTACTTGGCGAGCGTCGGCACCAGGGTCCGCGACAGCACGTAGGAGGCGAGCATCGCGAACACCACCGCCTCCGCCATGGGGATGAACAGGAAGCGGGCAATTCCGGCCAGCATGAACATCGGCACGAACACGATGCAGATGGCGAGCGTCGAGACGAACGCAGGCACCGCGATCTCGTGGGCGCCGTTCAAGATCGCCTCCTCGACCCCCTGGCCCTGCTCGAGATGCATGTTGATGTTCTCGATGGTGACCGTGGCGTCGTCGACCAGAATGCCGACCGCGAGCGCGAGTCCCCCGAGCGTCATGATATTGATGGTCTCGCCGAGCGCCGACAGGCAGATGATGGAGGTGAGGATCGACAGCGGGATGGAGACCGCGATGATGATGGTGCTGCGCCAGCTGCCGAGGAACAGCAGGATCATGAGCCCGGTGAGGCAGGCGGCAATGACCGCCTCGCGCACCACCCCGGAGATGGCGGCGCGCACGAACAGCGACTGATCTCCCACCAGGTCGACGTTGAAGCCTTCCGGCAGCTGGCCGCGGATGGCCGGCAGGCGCTGCTTGATGGTCCTGATGATGTCGAGCGTCGAGGCGCTGCCGGTCTTGAGCACGCTCATCAGCACGCCGCGCCGCCCGTCGCGGCGCACGATGTTGGTCTGCGGCGGGAAGCCGTCGCGTACGTGCGCCACGTCCTTGACGAAGATTACGGTGCCGTTACGGGTGGCGACCGGCAGGTCGTTGAGCTCGGCGACGCTACGGGGGTTGGCGTTGATCGAGACGAAGTACTCGCGGTCACCGATCTTCTGCGTGCCCGCGGGCAGGATCGAGTTTTGCGCCGCGAGGGCATTGGTGACGTCGTTTCCGGACAGACCCCGCGCCCGCAGGGCATCGGGATCCAGGTCGACCTGCACCTGGCGCTGCAGGCCGCCATAGGGGTAGGGCATGGAGGCGCCCTGCACGGTGGCGAGGCCGGTGCGGATGATGTTGTTGCCGAGGTCGAAGAGCTGCGCTTCGCCCAGGGTGTCGCTCGAGAGGGCGAGCTGCAGGACGGGCACCGAGGAGGCGTTGTAGGCCAGCACGAACGGCGGCGTGGTGCCCGGCGGCGCGGAGCGCAGCTGCGTCTGCGATACGGCGGTGATCTGCGCGAACGACAGCTCCTCGTTGACGCCCGGCTGGAAGAAGTACTTCACCACCGAGGTGCCGGTGAGGTTCTGCGACTCGGTGTGCTCGACGTCGTTGACCGTGGTCTGCGCGCTGCGCTCGCTCTGCAGCACCAGCCTGGTGGCCATCTCGTCCGGGGACAGCCCGGTGTACTTCCACACCGTAGCCACGACCGGAATGTTGATATTCGGGAATATGTCGGTGGGCGTGCGCAGGATCGCGTACACGCCCAGCAGCATGATCAGGATCGCGAGGACGATGAAGGTGTAGGGGCGCCGCAGCGCCAGTTTGACGATCCACATGTGGCTCGCGAGGGTAGCGCAGCGGCGCGAACTCACGATTACG
>Ga0123355_10005339_pt1 | contig 18771 bp, 13 predicted proteins | sample TergutEmb28metaG_3_FD_89872 | JGI IMG/M metagenome (GOLD analysis project Ga0123355, IMG submission 89872) | Embiratermes neotenicus P1 segment gut microbial communities from Petit-Saut dam, French Guiana - Emb289 P1 | ecosystem: Host-associated > Arthropoda: Insects > Digestive system > Gut ... | reverse complement strand
ATAGTAGGGGTAGTAGTAGTAGTAGTAGTAGTAGTAGTAGTAGTAGTAGTAGTAGTAATAGTAGTAGGAGGAGGAGGAGGCGGAGGAGGAGTAGGAGGAGTAGGAGGAGTAGGAGGAGAAGGAGGAGTAGGAGTAGGAGGAGGAGGAGGAGGAGTAGTAGTAGTAGTAGTAGTAGTAGTAGTAGCAATATTAACATACATAAATATGTAAATAAATATGTATATTGCACGGTGTAAGCCATCGGTACAGTGACTAGCAGACAGACGGGAAAACTGAAAAATTGTGGTAAGATAACCAGTAAAGATGCAGTTTTCCTCCCAATTGAAACACGTCCAGCCCCTCTCTGAAACCCACCCAGTATCTTACTCAACGGGCACCTGCAATAGAAGAAAAGCGGCGGGAGCATGAAGCTGACAATTTAGCCCATCAAGGGCTGAGGTTAAGAATAAGGGGATCTATACCACGACGACCACATTTGTTTCATGTTATGCACAGCTACTATAGAAATAAAAAAAGACAATCAATAATGCTAATAACTAAAACAATTATGATAAAAGACAAAAGTAATATATATATATATATATGAATTTCTCGCCTTGTATGAGATCAAAAATTCGTTATTGCGTTCCTAAGAGCCTTCATAGGATTCATTGTTGTGACTGTGGATACAGACGTACATGACTTTCATATAAACTTGAATTGTAATTGATCAGAACTAATGAAAATCAAATTAATTGGATCAGATAGTGCCCAAATCTTTCGCCGAAATTTTTTCAGTAGTGTTTTTGATGAAACACGACAACGGATATGTGCCCCTCATTTAGTTCTCTTAAGACAGCAGAGGACAGAATATTGACTGTGCATAAATTCAAACACGACACGACCCTAATTACACACGTGAATTACAATTTGAAATTTGACATGCTTTGGAGGTGATGAAGTAGAGACTTTGACGTGAATATGTGGGAGAAATTACAGCAGACTGAAGAAGATTTTAGTGAGAAATTTTGTAAATTTTTTACTTTCCAGAAAATTTTATTAGGACGCTGAGACCAAAGAACATGAGATTGGTTGGAAAAGGTATGTTATGAAAACTAAATACAGGACTATGACCAGAGTTTCTAAAGGCAACAGCCCTCTTAATACATGTACCCGTGGATGGGAAGATAATATTACAACGTATCTGAAAGAAACGAAGCTTCCAGATTAATTGACTCTAGTGTTTGTACAGAACTTGAAAATCGAAGAGACTGTGAGGAAATACTTGTAATTTGACACGATATTAGAGATAAGTGTGTTTTTAGAGTGGTTCTGAAAGTCAAACTTATTTTAATTCTACATAAATTTATTTATTAATTTTACGGTTTCTTTAAAGGGGTCTGTCAATAACTCAGAACATGCAGGTGCTTTGGGGATATTGAAGTAGAGACTTTGACGTGAATAAATATGTGGGAAGAAATTACAGCAGACTGAAGAAGATTGTAGTGAGAAACTTTGTAAATTTTTTACTTTCCTGAAAATTTTATTAGGACACCGAAACCAAAGAACATGAGATTGGTTGGAAAACGTATATTATGAAAGCCAAATACAGGACCAAGACCAGAATTTCTAATGGCAACAGCCCGCTTAATATATGTACCCATGGATGGGAAGATAATATTAAACGTATCTGAAAGAAATAAAGTGTGACGTCGTCCGTATTGCTCAAAACAGGGAGAAAGATTAGGGTTACATAAAATGAGAGAATTTCTACTAGCTAAGAAATCATTACATTTTCAAGAGCAACTCGATTCGGAGCAGTTACATTAGAATCCATAAATTTGTACTCCACTAACACAAGAACCAGGTGTCTGATTCAATTTTGGTAGTGTTGAGGACAATCTGTCCTATTACCGCATATGAAAATTTCACTAATTGGTTGATACAGGGGATTCTCCATTCATTTCATAATCCTATAGCTGGAAAAAGGAAGTACAACCTGAGATACATTCTTTCAATGTGTGACGCAACAAAATATCAAATAGACTGCAAAATATCACATTCCGGAAGAGAGTTATCTCAACATTCACCACTATGATGAAACCAAAACTAAAGGACGAAGCACTATATAATCATTTGTATTCTTTGGTCTACCTGCTGTACATAGATAATATATGTATTTTCTTCAAGCTATCTGCTTCTGCCTTATGACGAAGTTAAAAACAGTATTATAAGATTTAGACATGAAAGAGATAGAAGTACTTCTTTTTTTAGAAAATACTACTATAAATACAGAGATGAAAGTTTGCATTTAATAAAATCGAACACTACATATATTTTTTATATTTAAACTAAGATGTGGTCGTACATAACTGGACTGCTTCCAGATGAATGAACTCTGATGTTTGTACCGAACTTTAAAATCGAAGAGACTGTGAGGAAATGTTTGTAATTTGGCACGATATTAGAGGTGAGTGTGTTTGTAGGGTGATTCTTGAAAGCCAAACATATTTTAATTCTATATAAATTTATTTATTAATTTTGTGGATTCTTTAAAGGATATGTCAGTAACTCAGAACATGCAGTTTCGTAAGCTAGGATGGTTATTGAATAACTAATTAACTGGAATGGATGTGGAAAGCAATAATATTATGCGGTTTTACTGGAGACTTTAAGGAAAACCACGAAAAAATCCAGCCATTTCAACCCGCATTCGGGCTGAGATTTGAAACCGGCGCCTTCCGAATATGACAGCTTCTACTATACAGCCTTGCTCTAATTTCAGGGGACGGAGATTGTAAGTAAGGATCGAACCGTGAAGCATTTACACTGCCATAGCAAGAGAAAGGGCTGGAAATGCAAGACTGAGATTTTACTGTAAATAATGTCACTCGTGATGTGACCGTGTAGCCTGTGAGAAGTGAACCGACATTTAAAACAGACTTGCTGATTCCATCTTTAGAGTAGACGGTTCTCCTGATGGGGAGGTAACAAGAGCCTCTGAAATGTCAACAATATCGTACCAGACTGCACGGTCTTCTATCCTGATGACAGAGAAAGTGCCTCTACTACGCTGGTACATACAATTCTACCAAACCACACGGCGTCGTCTCCCAGACGTCACCGCTGTAAGAACATTTGAGAGCACAATCCGTTACCAACAATATGCTATAATGTGATAAAGATCCCTCTTGCTGAAAATGGTCAAATTTAATATTTCAGAAATCCGGAAAGAACAACAGGGCTGAATTGTGGTGATCTTGGAGGACACATTTTCGGTTCTAAAGCCTCATGATAAGGTCAACTACCGGCTATCTATCCATCGTGCTAGGCAAAGAGCGGGAGTGGAAAATTACTGACAGAAACTTCTCGTTAACCTCAATTACAGTGCTTTCTTCTACAATATGTTAAAGAGTAACTACTTAGTCCATGGAGCTACAAAATATAGGGCCCTTCCCTTCGTCACGTGGACGGCACGTTGCGCTCATTCCCTGCCTTCACCAGTTTCCGACTCCAGTATTTCTCACGTCTTCCTCAATATCCTACAGCCATTTCCTTCCTCACCACCATTGTCAAACCACTCTACATCAATCAGCTCTGTTCGCTGTCGAACCATTAGAATTTCTGTGCCCTGTTACGCGGTCCAGGGTTTCTAATATAGGACTTGGAATCAGCTCTTGACGGTCACTTTTGTGTCTTTCCTCTTTCCTTCCAGCCAAATGCCAGGATAATGTTCAAACGCGTTCGCAAGTTCGCGACAGGCGACTCTTAGATTCGTCATGTCTTTCTGTCTGTCTTTTGTCTGTCTGTCCGTCCGCTTGTCCGCATGGAAGAACTCGTTCCTCACAGAATGGATTTTCAAAAGATTTGACATTCCAGTGTTTTTCGAAAAATCTGTCGAGAAATTTCAAGTTTGATTAAAATATGACAAAAGTAACGAATAATTTACATAAAGACCTATGCATTTACGACCGTAGCTCGCTGAATTCTTAGAATGAGAAATATTTCAAACAAAATTTTAGAAAATTAAAACACAAATTTTTGTTCAACTTTTTTTTTTAAAAGAATCTTGCCATTTATAAGATAATGTGAAGAAATATAATAGAATCAGAAAGGCCACAAATGACAATATGGCGCATGCCATTTCTCTCAGAATATATAATAAGTGTTGCTTTTCCACTACAACAGTGGTTCCGCAGCGAATGCCCCACATTGTTACGTTAGACGTACAGTGCCTGTCTTGTTAAAATACAAAATCAAGCCACGATTCTTTCCTTCTGCATTTCTTCCGGTTCATTTTTCATTAATCAAAAATATTTTGGCGACCAGAAATGTCGCTCAATAAAATTTTACTAAATAAATAACAAATCTCTTTTAATATTACTATTTTAATTTCTGTAGCATTAATTATCGCTCTTGGCTTATATCCATTAGCTCTTTGTTAAGTCTTCTTCTCCAGCTTCCTTGGCCATTTACACAACTAAAAACCTTTGGATACTTTCCTTTCCCACCCTTTTAATATTATATTTCTCTTATCACAAGATACCTCGAAATTGAAAATGGCTAACAGCATACAGTCTCCTAAAATTCCGGAATGATGTTCTGTTCACTACAGATTTAGCCCGGTGAGCTGTCAACTCAATGTCCGCCACTCGCCTGATCTGAACTCCGGCTGTCACCATTACATTCAGCTTTTCACTTTTGTGTGATATCTAAATATTCCGACTTTCATCCATTCAACTACTTGCACTGAGTGAGGTCTCAATTCAGAAACAAAGAGTTGCTCATCTGATCAAGAAATTCTCTATATTTTGTGTCACTCAGTTTATTACCGCATTCCAAAGAGACAGTTCTTGGTCGCTGTCCTGGGTCAGACGAAACTATAACACACATCATCATCATCATCATCATCATCGTCATATCTTTCATGGAATTGGGCCATTTGTTGACCCGTTCCGGTCTCACGTATCCGGAAGTCTCTACTATACCACACCATTCCAAATTGTGACCTGTTTTTTCGAGATTCTTTAGAACATTGCCTCACTAATCATCCAGGTTTCACAAGTTGCTTCCTTCCTTCTTGCTTCTCCACCAAATCCCACTTCTGTCTCAAGCATGCAACGTGTCGACCCCATATCAACTTCCCATATTTGGTCATCCCAGTATTTGATACAAATTATGGATCTCCTGCTGCTTTCTCCATCCTCCTTTAACTTAAACCGTCTTGGATCTAAATTTTCTCCCCAGCACCCTCTTCTGCACATCCTCATTGTATGGTATGTACTGGACGCTAAATACCAGGTTTCATACCCTGCGCAGTGAAAAGTAATAGTCGTAATAATGGTAGTAATAATAACAATAATCAGTACCGAAAATACAAAACGATTGAGAAAAGCCAGCAGTTAAAGAAACCATAACCTATCTCTGAACTAGGTACATTGAGGCTTCACAGTTCTTTCAAAATTTAAAGAGACAAATATTAATTTAATATTTATTAAAATGAACTTGAAAAGACAGTAATTATAGCTTATGCTCTTCATGTATTCGCAAGGTATATTAACAAGAACATTTTCACTAAGAAATATTCTGAGTAGGATCTTGTTTTATGAAGCCGTAGCCTAGCTGCAGACATTTCCAAGAAGCATGTTTACTTTCCCTCACTCATTACGTCAGAGTATTGAGCTCTTTAGTGCAATCTACACGCACTGGTGTGGCGAGGAAGCCAAAAAATATAGTTTCAACAAAAATATCGTGTAGTCTTGAGAAAACTTTTCTTTCATATTCCGTCGACTGTATTGACCGTTCTTGGGGTACACAAATTATAAATACATTAATCAGTGAATAAAACATTTGATGACGACTCCATCACTAAATTTTTATCATTGGGGGAGAAGGTTAAGAAGGGGAAGGGGGAAGTAAAAAGAAGAGAAAAAGTCGGAGGATAAGGGACCACACCCTGCAGAACCGTAAGTACATATATATGGCCGTCTTAATGACGTAAGCACAAAACAAAGAAAACATGTTGGTTCGTTCCTCGAGCTGCATCTTCGCTTTTTCTCCCCCTTCCTTCTTCTATATATTCAAGCTTTTCATTTTCTCCCCCAACCCCCGTCTTTGCCACAGTCTCACTCACATGCGCGCAAATGAAATCGATTAAAATGCGAGCTTGGGCAAGGCAAGGGGAAGTAATAAGGGAGATGGGGAAGGGGTAGTTTTTCAGAAAAGGAGAGGGTATGTATATAAGGCCGTAAGAGTAAGATAGGGGACGTGAGGGTGTGTGAGAAAGAGGGATTCGTGTTGTAGAATTTTCTGCATCCGTCCCTTTCTCTCTTCCTTTCACAGTCACCTATCTTTGTCTTCTTCCCCATGCACACATTTCTTCTTGGGCCAGATTTTAACGATTGCTAAGGCTGGGCAGACAGACGTACATACTGCCTGGTGTACAGAACAGCAAGGGGGTTGCAGGGGGCAGGAAAAGGGTTGATGAGAGAGGGTATGTGAGGTATAAGGAGAGGGTTGAACGGGCGTGGGTGGAAGGAGGTGGAATAGATGAAGAAATTTCCAGCAACATTTTCTTAGTAGAAGAAGAGTAAAAGAAAGCGGGAGGGGAGTGGAAGGTGTTGGAGGAAGAGGTTTCTAGTCTTCATGCAAAGGCAGAGAAAAAAAGAAAGGTCGGTTACCATGACCACCATTGAAAAGACAATATAAAGTTATATATTATACATACCCCAGCATATGTAGAAGTAATGTTTTATGGCCCACGCCTCCTTTCTTTGTAGTGTGTTGACATGAATTATTCCTCGATCCAATATAAACTTCCCATTCTGATGGACTATATTTATTTAATGCTGAAGTACATTTTCTTTTTTTCATTCAGGGCAACATGGAACTTGAGAAGTGGAAGACATTTTGTTATTTGTAGTACGTGACGATCGCTGATTTAGGGGATAAAACGCCGTGCAGACTGGTAATAATTTAACGGCGTTTCGAAGGTAGTACATCTCAAACGTTGTGTACATTGCTGCCAGTCACACTCAATGAGAAACTCAAAGCTTCTTATTGGTCTGAAGATCGAGTTAATGCAACGATAAGTATTTCGAATATTTGCATCTAAACACGTAAATGAATAAGCGTGTACATAGACTCTTTGGTAGAACATAAAGTTTTGACCTTCAAGGCTTTCATTTTCTATAAAGTGGACGTTTCAAATGTAAAGTTTTTTACTACACTTAGCAGTAGAAGGCTGGAAATAAGAAGGTGCTAAACTTCGGCAGGGAATATATATTTTAAATCCATGGACCAGAGTTCGCCTTTCAAAAGCTAATAGACAAATTCCCTTCCTTATATGAAACCAGGATGATCGCTGTCCACATCGAAATCAGCTATCCCTAGTTTCCATCCTAAGCTAGATAATTGCAGTCTACAACTCAGAATCCTACTCATTTCAGATTATTTCAAATATTTTCTCCAGATTTAAATTTGGGAGTCGATATAACTAGTCTCGGAATTTTACCAGCGAGCCTCGAAATTCGATTCCCGGCAAGAATAAAAATACTTCCCTTCTCCACAACATCCATATCAGCTGTGGGACTCATTCAGACTTCTATTCAATGATTGTCAGGGGTTTACCACAGGCCTGGTTAAGCGGTCGGAACGTCAGTCTAAAAACTCATTTGTCTTACGCTGAGATATGCAATTCTACGCAAAAAGGAGGAAAATTAAAAAAAATATTGTACTAAATGGGGGTCTTTTAATTCTTCAATAATTACGACCAATTTGTGTTAAAGAAGATGAATGGGTTGATTGCACGGGAGTTGGGCCTTCGAAGATGTTTCCAGCGTTATCCTACAGAGCACCTTCCCTGCTGCCGCTTGGTTTGTTGACCAGTTTATCAGGAACGTACATTACACTCCTAGATAGGTGGCAGAGTAGAATAAATGAACGGAATTCTGTAACAGTTCGGAAGGAAAGTTAGAAAAACGAATAAAAGAATCAGACAGGAAGAACAAAGAGACAGGCAATGTGCGTATACCTTAACATTGAGGCGCGTTCGCATAACCCTTGTTGCCGTGGAAAAGCAATAAGTATTACGAATTCCGAGTGTGTGTACGTAGTCTTAGGTATCCGGCATGAAAATCACTTGAGCCTTATTATATTGTAGGCCATGGAATGCCCGGCTGTACAAAATGTTTCCACATTATCTCACAAACGGCGCGATTGTGGGGGAGAAATTTTCTGTACAATTTTTCTGAAACATTTACATTTCTACGAATAATTCAGCGAGACATTATCATAAATGTGAATAGACCTTTATATTAAGGGCCCGTTATTCCTGTCAGATTTTTAAAAATTGAATGTTTTCAACAGATTTTGGAAAAATACTGACAAGCAAATTTTCATAAAAAACCGTTCAATAGAAACAGAGTTGTTTCATATGGATGGAGGGACAGACAGACAGACAGACATGACAAAGCTAATAGTCACTTTTCGCAATTGTGAGAGCGCCCCCCCCCCCAGAAATTTCTTTCTGTCTAAGTTTATGTTTTATTCAACGAACCTGTCACTGTCTCTGGATGTACTGCATCGATGTAGGTGATGATTAGTGAGTACTGAACTGGAGAGGGTCTGGAAGAAAGCCGTCGTGTACGCATTGGTCACACAATGCCGGTATATTCTCGGTGGGATTAGAACGAACCACAAATCAGAATGGCCTCCCTTGAAGCTGATATCTGAACCAGTGACCTCTCGAGTAAGAGACAGCTCTGCTGTCTAATCAAGGGCCTGAATTTTAATAGTTCAGAATGTGAAGCAGCTTAAAAAGCCACTGCTTTCCAAGTTGTGATGACATGTTTGCCAGTATAAATTTTCACACTGTTCCCGGGAAATCTGCTACCTCCAATATAATCCTGAAGATGGGGGCAGCAGGTACAACCGAATTGTCCGTTAATATCTACCAGAATCATGATATCACATCTCAGAAGACAGCTCTCTTCGTAGTTACTGCCGCGAAAACCTCACAGCTAGCAAATTACTTTGAAGTCTTCTCCTAGTTAGTAAAAGCACGCGGAATATCAAGGGTAGAGACCCTGTGTAGCAACAAACCGCTACGTCACCACAAGCATCAGGTATTACCCCGCTAACGAGGTAGCAATGTCTCTGTAACAACATAGGGTTATTGTGACCGTCCTTAGATTTGTCTTAGTTAAAGCATTTGTTGACTGAGCCTCGAAACGGAGAGTTTGGCTGTTGCCGTGATTTCGCGCAAGGACGGCGCTTTAAGAAGAACGGTGTGTTCTGGAAACAACCACGTTGAAAGAAGATACAACGGAAGGAAAAGTGCCGGGTTGACGTGGCGTAATACGATGTGGAGTGAGAATGCTTAACAGGTAAACGTTAAACGTAATGCACACACCACACCACATCACCAGACCTGAGTAATTTCCCTTCATTAAGGAAATGGCACTCACAGCTCATTATTCATACTTATAAACAAGAGAGCCAAGGTACATATACCGTAACATTGTGGCGTGTTCGTGTAGTGTTTATCGCCCTCGGCTATCCTAACAGCATGATATCATTTCATTCGAAGAGAACGATTTTATGGCGATTAAATGTCGCCAGCAACAGTGAAACGTAATTAGGTCTTCATGTAGGGTTCCATATACTCTTACCAGATTTTAATCACCTTTGGGTTTGTCGATCGACTTCCAGAATTTCCCCAATATCAAATTTCACGGAAACCTGTCCAGTGGCAGCCGAGTTGATACATATGGAGAGACGGACAGACAGATGGACGGACTTGACAGAGCGAATTGGCGCTCTTCGCGGCTATTTGAATGCGCCCAAAAGTCAACTTTCAAACCCGGTCAGCTGCTTTAACTAGTCTGATAAGCACGCTAGACTCGTCGAATTACATTATTAGCAAAATGACGTTACGAACATCAAGATCCATCTCTCCTTTCTGCTTCTGTGCTATATCTGACGTAAGGTTTTTTTTTCTCTAGGAATGAAAGCTTTTGAGCCTGGATCTGATATAAGCTATCCAACACTGCGTCCCATATTAATGGAGATAATACCGCGTAGTTGGACCCCATTCCAGACCCACTACTACTCAGAAAATCTGGTAGCGCCGGGGATCGAACCCGGGACCTCTGTATCTGTAGCCAGAAACTCTGACCACTAGACCACATAGGCTGTCCACTCAGCCTCGTGAGGTCAAACTGAGGAGCTACTTGAATAAAAAAGTAGCGGCTCCAGGTTCAGAAAACAGAGCTTAACGGCCGTGGGGACCCGTTGCGCTAACCACGTGACACCCCTATATCCGCAAAAGTTGGCACTAACTTCGCCTACCGGCGGCGGCCGCTCTGTCGATATGGTTCGCTCGCGGACTAAAGCCACGGAGTTTAGTTTTTAGTTTTTAATACCGCGTAGTTGGGGTTAGGTAGTAAATTGTGACATCTGACAGACCGCTCCACAAACACTCTTGATTTTCTTACTTACTTACTTACTCCATGGTGCAGAGTCCTTCTTGAGAAGCTAACTGGTTTGCAGCTAGTCAAGAAACTCCCCTCATTTCACGGAACCCGAAGGTTCATTACCGCAATCACAAGCGTCCGCCACCTGTCTCTATCCTGGGTCAGACCAATCCAGTCCATATACCCACATCCCACCTCCTGGAGATCCATCCTAATATTATCCACCCATCTACGCCTAGGTCTCCCCAGTGGTCTCCTTCCCTCCAATTTCCCCACTAAGACCCTATACACCCCCCTCTCCTCACCCGTACGCGTCACATGCCCAGCCCATCTCATTCTTCTCAATTGTATCACCCGCACAATATTGGGTGAGGAATACAAGTCATTCAGTTCCTCGTTATGCAGTCTCCTCCACTCCCCCGTTACCTCGTCCCTCCTAGATCCAAATATTCTCCTCAACACCATGTTCTCAAATTTTATATAGTGCGTACAGTGAACTGCGTATGTGCTGCTGATTGTAATCGGCGTGTTCGAACTCCTGTTTGCTCAGAACCCACGTACTAGGGTTTTAAAGCCAGTAAGCGTAAGCTGTAACCAGGCTGTGCCGACACGCGGGAACTGAAGAAGGCCTTGTCATCACGCGGTAGTGGTGTTGTCTACAAATTGGTAGTACTAAAATAGTAAGAAGAGTGGAAAGCTTGGCATGCCATCCACACAACTCTCAGAATGTTCAACCCACTGACGATGTGTGACAAGTGCAGAAGACGAAGCAGTAAGAGCATTCTAATAATGGTAATTACCTACCAATAGTCACGGCGTCACATCTTTATAAACGCGGCGAAAACGCCTTTTCTGTGTACATCGTCATCTTCCTCAAGATATTAGACCGCATCCCTTACGGTTTTGAAGCTTCCATAACAATTATAGGCATGTAATTTTTCTTTTGTTTTGGAAATATATTCCATTATTATACTATGGCATTGTGGGTTATGGTACCGTGTAGTCTGGTAGTCTAGAAAGAGTGCAAAGGCACAAGGGAAGACACGCTTCGTCTGTGATGGCACGCCAGTCCTAACTGCAGAGTAGCGTGATCAGAAAAAGACATTCTCCTCATGATTGATTCATTCACCAGACAAGCATCTTAATACAGGCAGATGTAAAGTTACGTTCTATCAGACGTCTAATTTTTTCTTGTTTCCTTCTGAAACGAATATTTTCGTCGTAAATGACTGGCCGACGCCTAAGACCAACATAAGGCCGGAGTTTTGTCTAAAAGTGGAATCGCACGTTTGAATCCCTTTCAAAACAACGGCGTTTAACCGTCATGATTTCTTTCCTCGAGATGTTACAGTAGTGTGTGTTGTAGTGAGGTTATGTCTGTTAGTGTGTTTCATTTCAGAAAATATCAACTAACTCTTTCGTAATTTGTTATAGATGAGCCTGAACCAGGAGATACCGGTTGGTAGTGCAGATTTACTCGTAACAGTTGCATGTGTAGAAAACCCCTACCTTCATCTTTGTCCTCAATATTACAACATTATAAGTGTGTTAATTTGTGAAGTAGTCTTAAGGTATCTCTACTCTTCAGGAATCAATAACACTAGAATAATTTTAATCCGACTGTCAAATTGATGTGATGACTGATAGGGCAAACTTGCGGTGGAATTTTGTATTTGGGAGGTCCTGGGATTGTGTCTTATCACAGGTAGCCTCTGTCTTGTGTGATGTATTGTGATTTTCCTAAGCCCTAAGGGACAAATGTCAGGTTAGTGGCTCTCCAGTTGGGTCATGATGAGCACTGTCCATATTTCTTTAAGTTCATTCGTTATTCAACACCGTTCCTTTCGACCACACACACACAAACACACATAAACACAAACACACACAAACACAAACACACATATACACAAACACACAAAATACAAACACACAGAAAAACACACACAAACACACTAACAAATACACACAAAACACACACAAACACAAACACAAAAACACACATACACAAACACATAAACACAAACACACACAAACACAAACACACACATACACACACACACCCAAACACACAAACAAATACACACAAAACACACACAAACACACAAAAACAAATACACCCAAACACAAGCACACACACAAATACAAACACACACAAACAAATTCAAACACACACACAAACACAAGCACACACACACACACACACACTCTCTCTCTCTCTCTCTCTCTCTCTCTCTCTCCAAAACAATGCGCCAGTAGTTGAATTCTAGGAAGTAAAATGTAAGCTCATTCCTGTGCATAACATACAGTCGTATATGGGGGGGGAAATACAGTTTCATTCATTCTTAACCTCGGTGCTAAGTGGGGGCGAGTGGTCAAAATCATTCTCTGGCAACTCAAGCCCCGGATAAGAACCCTGGTTAACACTTAATAGGAAGGTGAGTGAACCCAACGGGTTGTCTGGACGATTTGGAAAAGAGATAAAATTCGTGCCCCTCTCGGGATTCGAAATCCACATCATTCAGCCTTAAATAAATAAATAAATGCTTACTCCATGCAGCAGAGTCCTTTTTGAGAAGCTAACTGTTCCCAACTAGTCAAGAAATTCCCCGCATTTTATGGAACCCGAAGGTTCATTACCGCGTTTACAAGTGCCCCCCACCTGTCCGTATCACGAGCCAGATCAGTCCAGTCCATGCTCCTCCATTCCACTTCCTGAAGATAAATAAATAAATAAATAAATACAGTTTTAAGTTACACACGTATCTACCAATAACAATGCGAAGATGAAATGCCCCTGTGTCCAAGCACCGCAGCATGGAAGCGATTAAGTTGCTTGTCGTTGACGATTCACCCCATTAGTTATCTCTGCTACAGACGGAAGAAAATGAAAGACGCGACATTGCTATACCGTTATGTCGATAAGTTGCAATGTCGTTATGTCAAGTGTCGTTTTGTGGTGTTGTCGCCCTCTACGACCCTTTGAAGGACCCTGGTGGACGTGGTGGAAAAGGAAACTAATTCTGCCTTTTCCAGGAATCAAACCTCGCCACACCCCACTCCTAGGAAATCACTTTGATAAATACCCCAATTCACTCCTAGCAGTACTAGTAGTCGTAAAACAACTGCCTTATCATCAAAGGGCTAAAATGTGTCTCCTCAACAGCACGTGTGTATAGCGCTTGTCGATTGACAGCAGACATACTTTAAAATTGTCCCTACATCTGGGTACAGTAATTTGATCGTTTCTTTTTAATATGTATTGTTTAGGCCTGTTCGATAAGAAAACGGGCTTTAGGGAAGGGGTAAATGTTTGCCTGAATAAAGAGTCTGACAGATAGTGTAACGGACAGTTTGAAGTGCCCTTTACTTCACTTTACTTTACTGTACACAGAATGTCTTGTCCTGTCCATTATAAGAATTTTATTTGTGTAAACAACACGAGGTCTACTAAGGTTGTATTTAAGGAGGGAAAGACGTAGGGTACAATGGTTCGTCCCAAATTATTGTGGATGACACGATAAATGTGTCTTTTTTGATAAATTTACTTTCAGGTGGTAATGTTTTGCGATAAAAGGTGCAACAACAACACTCCCGCGCAACAACAACAACAACAACAACAACTCTTTTCATGTTTCTTCTTCAAAAGAAACTTCCTTCCGATAGTAGACCTATATTTCCATCGTAGCGTATAATTTGTGTTGCCGAGAGGCCGCTGAAGTCTGCACATACTGTTGCTTTATTAACAGTAACAACGGACACATAATATTGTTCAAGAGCGACAAATATTTGATTCCTATTAGTATTTTTAAGACAATTTACAATATACCTTCTTCATAGTCGCAAATAATATTAGTGTATTAAATCATAAACCTATTAGAGAAAGTAATGCATCGACTACTTCTGAAACATCGGTACAATTGTACCAGACTACACGACGTCACGTCACATAAGACAGAAACAATTCTCTGTTGGGTTTGCCGATAAGCCAACCGAGGGTCGAAAGAAGCACCTCTAGTATTTGTCCACAGTCTTATCGCTACACCTCCCAGTTAATTGGCCTACAAGTTGGACACCCCTGCTAACATTTACATTACAGTGAAATCTTAATCAATACACGAAAAGGAATGGTGTTAGCATTTAAACGAAACTGCGGAGATAGCGATTTCTGTTCTTTCTAATCATTGATTGGCCCCCTCAAGTTTTCGTGGTCGCTCGCACCACTGCATGGGATTGTTTTAAGTCACGGTAATACAGGACGTTGCCAGGAGGGACAAGAAGGAGTTTCCTGTGGGGTAGGCACGGGTGGGGGACGGGGGGAGATCAGATAGTAGAGGAGAGAAATTAGTACGAAAACGACGGAGAGAAGTAGAGAGAGAACGATACATTGAGAATCCAGCATCGGGAGAAAGTTAAGATTGCCCTTCCTTGCTGCTATTTTAGACGATTCATAATTCGTTCATATAATTGAGACGATTAATGTCAAAGTGGCTTAACTCCCCTCTGGTAGCAGCACATTGCTGTTCAGAGTTGAAAGACTACGGACGCACTTCAAAACCGGACAACTTCTGCAGAAGGCGACATCTGCTCAGCCATTCTAGAAATTCCCCATCATTTGTGGCGCCCCTGAGTCCGTGAACAATTCTCACATAAATCCAATAACTGACTTTATCCTGAGCCAGACGAGCCCAATCAACTTCCCTACGCAATATATTTTCAATCTCTATTTCAATGCACGTCTCCCAACTAGGTCTATTCTCATGAACTGGCCACTTGTATTCATGTTTTCCGACCAAACTGTTGTCATAATAACCAAATATCTGCAAAGTGTGTTACATGCTTCGCCAATCTCTTTAATTAAACCGGTCACCTGCGATCTTGGAAATACAGAAAGCTTCTTGTTGAAGATTTTGATTGAGTCTCTGTTTCATATCCTTAGCTATTTAAAGAAGCTGTGTTGCCTACATACGTAGGATGACGTAAGAAGTTGATTAGGAAAGATCTGGAACCATGGCTTCGTGTCCTGACATCTGCTTTCTTTGGTTCGGCAGTCTTGCAATATCTCGCCCCTTTCTCGAATTAGGATTAGTCAGACCATGTATGGAACCTATCTGCCGTATTGCAGGGACCTACACTTTAGGTGCTTCTCAAGGCCCATAAGCAAAACGGTTTAAATCCCTCGTTAAATACAGTGTGGTATGCTATAACGAACGATCCTACAACGAACGAATGCTACAAAGAAAAGTTTTTATCAATAAAATTAAGATGCTACAACGAACACAAATGCTAAAATGAACTCAGAGGAATACTATCGGCCGACGTAGCACGCTCGTGCCCATAACGTTTCGGGCTTTCCCGCTTCGATTAGAGCGTCAATCATCATCTTTGTTGTCGTGTGTAAGGTTCAGTTACCAGTTTAGTTCAGTTATCTGCTTATTTGCATCTTTAACAGTTAAAATACATATTTTTTATTATTCTACTATAGAATTTTAAACATGAGTTGGCAAAATAGCGTGAGAAAGTTGGTTGGTAACTTTCGCTCTAGGCTGTGGTCTTGGAATGGATTAACCGTAAATATATATATATATATATTTCAATATATGCTAGAACGAACAGATGCTATAACAAACCAGGTTCTAGAACCAGTTCCGTTCGTTCTAGCATATCCCACTCTATCTGTCTATTGGCCGCTGCATCGCTAATAAGACTCATTTAAGAGTTCCTGTTTAAAAAATGTCGCTTTGTGGCCAGTGACCCTGCACAGATTCAAACCGGGAACCTTTTTACAATACATAACGAACATTGCAGTTATATCTGTTTGCTCGGAAAAACTTTGAGCTGATGGAAGTAAACTGAAAATTATGTCTTTGACGCATGGATATATATCACTCTTTTTCTGAGCATCGCCATTAAATTTCGTCATGTAAATATTCATAAAATCATCACAGCTGCAACATAGACCGAATAAGACGTATCTGACTGCTCTTGTTTCTCACATGTGAATAATACACGTACAAAACACTAGAGCATGTTCAAGAAATAATTACTGTCATTAGTTTCCTAATTCAGCCTGCTAATTACACGAACGTAAAGACGGGGGATGCCTTATTTCACAAGTTCGACGCAAAATGGATTAATTATATGCCAAATAATTACGGATAAGAAAGGGAAAGAACTGAAAATCACCGAGAAAATAATGGATGACAGACTTGGCTGACACGTTAAAGATAAGCGACGATGTTCAAAAATTCTGCTTGGAAAACTTACTAATATATACATGAGTTTGGCAAAAGGAATTCACATTGGATTTTTTGGAGAATGAAATAATTGATAATTATGCCGTTTGCACTGTAAGCAACAGAAAAAGACTAAATTAGTGGAACACAGGACTGTACTACAATTAAACTGGGAGAAAATATTTGCAGCCATACCAACTTCTTGTCGTATGGGAACAAACAACCAGGAGACAACGGCCACAACAACAATTGATTAGGGCTGAGAAACAACACAGCAAATTACACAGTGCTTTGCAGTATTCTGGTAAGTTCACCCTAGAAGAGGCCACTAAGGCCCAGCGAGGAGAGTAAAGTTGTAACTTTACTCTTCCCTTAACTTCGGCGCTAGACTGAGGTGGATTCTGCCTTCAGGTATTCGAACACAAATACACACACACACACAAACACACACAAACACACACACACATACATACACGCTTACACACACTTACATAAACACACGCATACATACTTAACATATACATACACATATACACATACACATAATATTTATATACATACATAAGCACGTATAATGCACATAAGGCACATACATGCATTATCCGTATATTCATACGCACATACATAGGCCTTCGTACATTCACGTATATACATAATACAGTGTGTCCCACTCGCTACCGAACCCGCCATTTCTCTAATAATTTTACCACTAATTAGGATATTGCAACGAAATTTGAAGCGGACTACAGACACATTCCTCTTCATTTCTCACACAACGAACGTACTCCTGTTCAAATTTCTTTGCAATATTTTCATTGGTGTTACAATTATTAAAGAAATGCCGGGTTCGGTAGCGAGTGGGACACACTATACTTACGTATATACATACGAAATTACATACTTACAAAGATACATACATACATACTTACACACACACGTTCATAGGCGTATATACACTAATACATACATAATACGTAAATAAATACATACATACACAAACACATACATACATGCGTACATATATACATACACACATACATACATACATACATACACAGACACATACACATACATACATACACACATAATACATAAATACATACATACATATACACCTACCCTAATTACCTACATGCTTACAACACCGGATAACATAAATTAGGGATCACAGTCTCCTGCAAAAAAGACCATCCAGCTCTCCGCACGGCTAGACGAAAATTTGGTCCATTTTATGGGTGCGATAAACAAAACAAAAATAACACGATGTCTAAGCCAGCAACTCACAAGACCCATACTAATTTAATTTTAATGGTACTTTAACAGTATTATTATTATTATTATTATTAACTACCATTTTATTGTGTAGAATATTTATGTTCAGCTCTTGTGTATCTAAGAAATGAGAGCTTCCTGCTGAAGACCGTCACTGAGAGGGACGAAGTATCAAAGGATAAGTTGTATTTATCTAATAGAGACTCATATATTAACCAAGATTTTCTTATGGCGTTATTTTATTTATTAATAAAACAACAGCAGTGGTGCAGACAGAAATTTAAAGACATTTTCTAAAATTTGAGGGTTTTTCACTGTGACGAAAATTTAGGTGTGGTCTTTTGGCCAGTGACTCTCTGAGAAAGGAGGCAAATTTAGGTGTGGTCTTTTGGCCAGTGACTCTCTGAGAAAGGAGGCAAATTTAGGTGTGGTCTTTTGGCCAATGACTCTCTGAGAAAGGGGGCAAATTTAGGTGTGGTTTTTGGCCAGTGACTCTCTGAGAAAGGAGGCAAATTTAGGTGTGGTCTTTTGGGCAGTGACTCTCTGAGAAAGGAGGCAAATTTAGGTGTGGTCTTTTGGCCAGTGACTCTCCGAGAAAAGGGGCAAATTTAGGTGTGGTCTTTTGGCCAGTGACTCCCTGAGAAAGGAGGCAAATTTAGGTGTGGTCTTTTGGCCAGTACCACTCTGAGAAAGGAGGCAAATTTAGGTGTGGTCTTTTGGCCAGTACCACTCTGAGAAAGGAGGCAAATTTAGGTGTGGTCTTTTGGCCAGTGACTCTCTGAGAAAGGAGGCAAATTTAGGTGTGGTCTTTT
>Ga0123355_10005338_pt1 | contig 18772 bp, 15 predicted proteins | sample TergutEmb28metaG_3_FD_89872 | JGI IMG/M metagenome (GOLD analysis project Ga0123355, IMG submission 89872) | Embiratermes neotenicus P1 segment gut microbial communities from Petit-Saut dam, French Guiana - Emb289 P1 | ecosystem: Host-associated > Arthropoda: Insects > Digestive system > Gut ... | reverse complement strand
CGCGATAGAAACTGGCAAACAACTCGATCGTCTCGCGCACCGTCAGCTTTTCCGACAGCCGCGTCTCCTGCAGTGAGATTCCCAGCCACTCACGCATCTCGCGTTCATGTTCTTTCCATGAATGCCCGAGGATCGAGACCTCCCCGGACGTCGGCTGCAACAGCCCCTCAAGAATCTCGATGGTGGTCGTTTTCCCCGCGCCGTTTGGCCCGAGCAGTCCGAAGCACTCGCCGACCTGGATTTCCAGGTTCAGCCCGCGCACGGCCTCAACTTTCCCGTCGTAGGTCTTGCGAAGATCCCGGCATTGGATGGCACTGGGCATAAAAACAGTCTGCTCTAAAGGGTGTTGCACGGGCGCAAAGGGAATAACTCAACAGCCGTCCAGTTCGTTATGGCAGGCCTAGAGCGGAAACGTCACCCAGGAAATTGGCCGTCAGTATACACCCTGCTCATGCCGGAATAACTACTTCGACAACAGGTCAGGTGCTCGAGCGGCTTGCCTATCTGCCTTGATTACTTCAGTTTTGCGCAAACGTCAGAATCCGTGATTGTGATCACCAAGAGCCGTGACGCGTGCCATTTGTCCTTTCTTTGCCATAAAAGAAAATGTCGGTGGACATGAGAACCATGAGCACTCCGCACAACCAGGCGGAGAGGGTGAGCCTCGGAGGTTCCGATGAGCACAATTGAAGTTCATGAACCCGAAGTAGAAGTAAAGGCAGTCCAACCGGCTGGGCCTGCGGGCGCTTTTCTTCCGCGAGCCGGGTCGGGTGCTGCTGGATTTGCGCCTAGAATGATGTTCGCCGACAGCCTGTTGGAGTTTGGCGTGCAACGTAAGCGCAAAGCATGGGCCACGACCGCGTCATTTATTTTCAACAGCTTGGCCATCGGTCTGATGCTGATCGTCCCGTTGCTCTTTACCGAGGATTTGCCCAAGGGTCAGCTGCTGACCTTTCTGGCGGCGCCGCCACCGCCGCCGCCGCCGCCGGCCGCGGCAGCTGTCCAGAAGGCGGTGCGTCAGATCCAGACTGACATGCTGTCGACCGGGCAGTTGCGTACGCCCACCAGGATTCCGCAGAGAGTGCAGATGATTCGGGAAGACGAGGCGCCCCCACCGATAGGGGCAACTGGTGGCGTAGTTGGAGGAGTGCCCGGGGGTATTCCCGGCGGACAACTGGGAGGCGTCATCGGAGGCATTGTGAGCTCTACCTCCAGCCTGGCGCCTGTCGCCAAGCTGGGTCCGGTGACCCCGCAGCGCGTACGCATTTCCCAATGTGTCACCAAAGGACTCTGCATCCACAAAGTTGAGCCTTCGTATCCGCAATTGGCTCGCGCCGCGCGCGTGCAGGGCGAGGTCGTGCTCAACGCTATCATCGACCTCAACGGCCAGATCACGAACCTGCAACTGGTTAGCGGCCACCCTATGCTGGTTCCAGCCGCCATCGAGGCGGTCAAGCAGTGGCGTTACAGGCCGTATCTGCTGAACGGGACGCCGGTGGAAGTGGAAACCACCATCACCGTGATCTTTACCCTATCGTCTTAGAGCATACCCGCAACGAGGTGCGTCATGATGTTCTCCTACCGCTTGGTCCGCTTGATTGAATCTCACGCCGATGCGCTTGCCGCGGGCCTCGAAGAACGTGTCTTGATGAGCTCGCAGGTGCCTCACTTCAAAAACGTTCCGGCCCGTGAGTTGCGTGAGCGTGTCTATGAGATTTACCGCCATCTCGGAGAATGGCTGCTGGGTGAGAACGAATTGGACGTCGAGCATCGCTATCGCGAAATCGGGGCGCGCCGGGCACAACAGAACGTGCCGCTCAGCGAAGTGATACAGGCCATTGTCCTCACCAAAGAAAATCTCTGGGAATTCCTCAAAAGCGAAGCCGTGATGGATCGCGCCGTCGAGATCATGGGGGAACTAGAACTGCTCGAAAGGCTCGAAACGTTTTTCGCTCGAGCCATCTATTATGCCGCTATGGGGTACGAAGGAGAGGCAGCCCGCTGGCACGAAAAGGCCGCTTTCCGGGCTCTCTAGCCAGACGCGGCGCGGATGAGGAATGTCGATGTCATGGGAGATGGAATACAAAAAGCGCGGGAAGACGGCCGCCGACGCGCTGGCGTGCGTCAAGTCCGGGATGCGCGTCTACATTCAGCCGGGATGTGCCGAGCCTGAAACCCTGGTGGAGGCGCTGATGCGCCGCGGGCCCGAACTCTACGATGTAGAAATTGTTCACATGATGACCCTGGGCTGCGCTCCCTACGTCGCCCCGGAAATGGCCGGCCACTTTCGCCACAATGCCATGTTCATTGGCGCCAACGTGCGCGACGCCATCAACGACGGCCGCGCCGACTATACCCCGATTTATCTCAGCGAAATTGAAGGACTGTTCGAAAGCGGCCAGATGCCGATCGACGTGGCGTTGATCGAAGTCTCGCCGCCCGACTCCCACGGTTACTGTAGCTTCGGCGTCGGCATCGACACGACTCTGACGGCCGCCAAGGTCGCCAAGCACGTCGTGGCGCAGGTCAACGAATATATGCCCCGCACCTATGGCGACAGCTTCATCCATGTCAACGAAATCGACGTTTTGGTTGAATCCTCGCGCCCCCTGTGTGCGCTGAAGAAGCCGGTGGTCAGCGACCTGCAGGTCTCGATCGCCCGCAACGTCGCCAGCCTGATCGACGACGGCGCCGTGCTGCAGACCGGCATCGGCGGCATTCCCGACGCCGTGCTCACCATGTTGATGGACCGCAAGGATCTTGGCGTGCACAGCGAGATGATCTCCGACGGGGTGATTCCGCTGATCGAAGCCGGCGTGATCACGGGCGCACGCAAGAATTTCAAGCCGCGCAAGATCATTCTCGGATTCGCGCTTGGCACCGAGCGGCTGTTCCAATTCGTCGACAACAATCCGATCTTCGAATTTCATCCCACGGCTTACTCGAATGATCCGGGCCTGATCGCCCGCAACGACAACATGGTCGCCATCAACTCGGCGATCCAGGTCGACCTCACCGGGCAGGTCTGCTCCGATTCGATCGGTAACCATTTCTATAGCGGAATCGGGGGCCAGGTAGACTTTCTGCGTGGCGCCTCGCGCTCGAAGCGGGGCAAGCCGATTATTGCAATCTCTTCGACGGCGCTGGGCGGGACGATTTCTCGAATCGTGCCGGTGCTCGCTCCGGGGGCAGGTGTCGTTACGTCGCGCGGCCTGGTCCGCTACATCGCGACCGAATACGGCGTCGCCTATCTGCACGGCAAGTCGATTCGCGAACGAGCTAAGGCACTGATCGAGATCGCGCATCCCAACTTCCGCCCCGGATTGTGGGAGTACTGCGAAAAGACCAAGTGGTTGCAGCCGCCACATCCAGCAGAAAGTGCTGCGAGGTAATAGCGAGGTGCAGGAGGTCTGTGATGGCACTCGCAGACGCGAAACCCGAAGGCGCACAGATCGAGAGTGCGGGCCAAACGACACCAACGTTTTCCTCGCTCTCGGTGAGGAATGTTCTGTTCGGCACCGATTTTTCCCTCAGCTCCGAAGCCGCCCTGCCCTATGCTGCCGCGATCTGCCGCCGATTCGGTAGCACCTTGCACACCGCACATATTCTTTCCGACACTATCCTCCTCATGATGAGCGGCGGAGACTGCGTTACCCTCAGCACGCTCCAGGAAGACGCCATTTCTGAAGCGAGGCACAAGCTCGATCAGATTTCCGAGCGTATCGCGGGAATTCCCCACCGTAACTACATTCGCTGCGGTCAAGTTTGGAGGAAGATCTCCGAAATCAGCGACGACAATCAAGTCGACCTGATCGTGGTCGGCACCCATGGCCGTACCGGGCTCGGCAAAATGCTCCTCGGATCCACCGCAGAAGACATTCTTCGGCACGCCTCGTGCCCGGTCCTGGCCGTAGGCCCAAAGGTTTCCGGACGCGCCAAGCTGCCCGCGCTCGAAAGTCACGGGCGGGACCTGGCTCCGCCCGAACTCGAACTGCGGCAGCTTCTGTTCGCCACCAATTTCACCCGCAGTGCCCAGCGCCTGGCGCAGGCAGCCGTCCAGCTGTCTGAAGAGCCGCACACACGCCTGACCCTGATGCACGTGCTGGGAAGACGCCACCCCGCTGGGAAACGATCCCGACTCGATCGCGGATGGAAGACGAAAGCTCCGGGATCTGATTCCCACCAACGCTGTGTTCCAGCACCTCCCGGAAACGTTGATCGAAATCGGACGGGTGCCCGAACGCATCCTGAAAATCGCAGCCGAGCGCGAAGCCGACATGATCATCCTCGGCGCGCGATCGTCCGCTGAAGCAGGCACAACCCATCTGCCGTGGTCGTCGGCGCACCATGTGATCGTGCACGCACACTGCCCGGTGCTGACCGTCCGCGACTGAAGCTGCGGCCGAGGTTATCGGCGATGCACTTGCCGCCTCTAAAACGATTCATCCGCCGGCAACAGAGCTTCATCGCCATCGCTGTGGCCATCTATGCCGGACTCTGGGCTGTCGACCGTCACCCCGATATCAGCGTCACGCTCGCCTACACCTTGCCCCTGTGTAATCTCATCGTTCTGGTGAAAGAGCAGCTCGGTTTTCTGTACCAGCGAAAACCTGCATTGCATTCATGGGCGATCTACATCGCTCTACTATTCGTGATCGCAATTGTCGGAGTCGCCATGGTAAATGCGATCGAGTATCCGTTGAACCGCATCCCCAGCCAAACGTTATGGCAGTTCCTGAAGTCAGGGTGGAAACTGCCCTTCATGGCCACCATGATCGTCGGAGTGTGCCGGGAACTCTATGAGCGCGCGCGGGAAGGCCTGGAATCCCGAAATTGCGAGTTGCAGAGGAATCTGGAACAGGGGGCGGCCGAACGTGAACTGCGCGGACAAGAAATGCAGCAGGCTCGCGAGATTCAGCAATCGCTGCTGCCCAGGGAGATCCCCCAGGTGCCGGGATTCGAAATCGATTGTGCCTGGGAACCAGCGCGAGTCGTGGGCGGAGATTACTTCGACGTGATCCCACTGAGCGAGACCAAACTCGGCATCTGCATCGCCGACGTGGTGGGCAAGAGCGTCTCAGCGGTGTTGCTGATGGCCAGCGTACGGGCCAGCGTGCGCGCCTTCGCCGCCGAATCAGCCTCGCCGTCCTGCTTGTGCAGCCGGGTTAACTCGGTGTTGTGCTCGAGCATCGGTGCGGGAAGATTTGTCGCTGCTTTACGGCGTCCTGGATGCCGAACACCGCACCTTCCGGTACAGCAATGCCGGACATCTTTTCCCGATCTTGATGCGTTCCCGCGGTCATGTGCAGGAACTCGAAAACGGTGGCGCCGTTCTCGGTGTTTTTCCCACGTGGACGTATGAAGATTCGTGTCTGGAGTTCGAGGCGGCGACCGCCTGTTCTTGTTCACTGACGGCATCTCCGAGCCGGGATTGCCTGACCGCGAGGAATTTGGTGCCGAAGGGATCGTCGCCAGCGCACGTCAATGCTCCGCCAAGTCTACGCGCGAAGTCACATCGCACGTTCTCGCCGCCGCGAAGCAGTTTTGTTCGTCAATGCTCGGAGACGATGCCACGTTGATTGTGATTTCCGCGTTGCCACCTCTCGAAAACATTACTGGGACCAGGGGCAGCGAACCAGCTAACGTTTTCCTGCATCCCCAACCGGTTGCCATCGAAGGCTCTCCCCCATTCGCCTGGATACCTGCTTATCTGCTGATTCCACACCACTTCCACCCCGTAGCCCTAGCCCACCCCCCGCGGGTGAGAATTGTCACTTCCGCTTTTCCTCTAGAAGCCGGGAATGAATCACGGCATTATGTCTTCTAAGCCGTACCTACGGAGGTAGGACTATGTCCGTGTTGACCCGCCCTGGAGTCAAGGCTCCGGGGGACTACATTGAGTCCGTGATGATCAGTGTGAAAGCCAAGAATCCGGCGGAGCCCGAGTTCCATCAGGCTGTGCAGGAAGTATTCGATTCTCTCCGTCTCGTTCTCGCCAAACATCCCGAATACCAGTCCACGCGCCTGCTCGAGCGCCTCGTCGAGCCTGAGCGGGTCATAATGTTTCGCGTGCCGTGGTTCGACGATCAGGGCAATATTCAAGTCAACCGCGGATTTCGCATCGAGATGAACAGCGCCATCGGCCCCTACAAAGGCGGACTCCGCTTCCATCCCAGCGTAAATCTCGGCATCCTCAAATTCCTCGCATTCGAACAAGTCTTCAAGAACTCTCTCACCACGCTCCCCATGGGCGGCGGCAAGGGCGGAAGCGACTTCGATCCCAAGGGCAAGAGCGACAACGAAGTCATGCGCTTCTGCCAAAGCTTCATGACCGAACTCGAGCGGCACATCGGTCCTGACACCGACGTCCCGGCCGGCGACATCGGCGTGGGAGGACGCGAAATCGGCTTCCTCTTCGGCCAGTACAAACGTCTGCGCAACGAATTCACTGGCGTCCTTACCGGCAAGGGACTAGGCTGGGGCGGCTCGCTGATTCGTCCCGAAGCAACGGGCTATGGCTGCGTCTATTTTGCAGATGAAATGTTGAAGAGCCGCAAGGACAAGTTGGAAGGCAAATTCTGCCTGGTTTCCGGCAGCGGGAACGTCTCGCAATATACCGTCGAGAAGCTGATCGACTTCGGGGCCAAGGCCGTCACCGTGTCCGATTCGAATGGCGTCATCTACGATCCCGATGGCATCAACCGCGAAAAGCTGGCCTGGATCATCGAGCAGAAGAACGTGAAGCGTGGACGCATCCGCGACTACGCCGATCACTTTAAGAAAGCCATCTTCATGCCGACCGACGTGAAGCTCGAGCACAATCCGCTGTGGAATGTGAAGGCCGATTGCGCCTTCCCGAGCGCTACACAAAACGAAATCACCGCGAGAGATGCGACGAACCTGATCAAGAATGGCATCAAGCTGGTTGCCGAGGGCGCGAACATGCCGTGTACGCTGGAAGCAACAAAGCTGTTCCTCGATGCCAAGATCCTGTACGGACCGGCCAAAGCCGCCAATGCTGGCGGCGTTGCGACGTCAGGCCTGGAGATGGCGCAGAACAGCGCCCGCCTAAGCTGGACCCGCGACGAAGTCGACGACCGTCTGCACAAGATCATCATCGCCATCCACCAGAATTGCTACGAAACTGCCGAGAAATACGGAACGCAAGGCAACCTGGTAAACGGCGCCAACATCGCCGGCTTCCTCAAAGTGGCCAACGCCATGCTGGACCAGGGTCTTGTGTAGGGGACGGACGCATTTCGACCGTTTCGCGCCAGCGGGTCGCCGTTATCGCACCAGTGCGCCACTCCAACCATGTCCTGTTTTTCGAGCTTCTTAAGAGCAGGCACGAAGCGGTAGGCCTGACCGGCAAAATATCCCGAACCCTGTGCTGTCCAATTCGGCATTTTGCATTGCACCACTAGCCAAATAACCAGCGGCCGCTTGGTCGCCTGTGCTCCCGTGTCAAAAGTCTTGATCGGAACGAGAGAAACCGTCGTCGAAGAGTCGAAAGTCATGGCGCGTCAGCGTCTTGATAGGCAGGCCCTTCTCAAATGCGATCACATCCACCAGAACCAGATGTGAGGAGCTATGAAAGGTGACTTCCGGTTCCTGCGCCGACGCGAGTGCAGCCAACGGAACCAGGAGCGCCCGCAACGCAAGCTTCACCGCCTGCCAACCTTGCGTTGCACAAATCACGAGCCCACACCTTGCCACCACACACTACGCGGGCCGGAGCCCTCTGGTTCCTCAAGATCTGACCCTTGCGGCGAAGTGAGTTTTTTCGGTCTAGAGAGCAATGTTTCCAGGGAATGACTTGCCCGCAAGTCATTGAGCCCCGGAGATTATCTGGAGATGTTGTCCCACGGCTCTGGATGCCCATAGGGTGGTAGGGGACGGGACTCCGAACCACAGAGTCAGGTCGTCCCAAGACGGGAGTCCCCTTTTCCGACGGTTTTTCCCCGAATCAGTCCTCAACCCACGCCCTCACGCGAGTATCATGCCGCTTAGCAGCTCCACTCATGATCGCCCGCCCCATGGCCGAGCCGATTCTCGACGCCGAGGAACGCTTCGAAGGCTTCGAGAACCTCATGCCGTTTCGCGTTCAGAACATTCTTCTGGTCTCGAGCCTCTACGACTCGTTTATCCTCCGCGAAGATGGACGCCTCAACGAACTCCTCATTGACCAGTCGCTGGAACTGAACCTGCGCCAGATTCCCGGAATCACGCACGTCTCGAGTTCCGCCGAAGCGCTCGCTCTGGTGAGATCGAATCCGCAATTCAATCTGATCGTCACCAACCTCACGGTTGGAGAGTCGAGCGCTGCCGACCTCGCCCGAGAGGTGCGTAGCGCAGGACTCGACGTTCCTGTGGTCGTTCTCGGGTACGACTATCGCGAGATTAAGAACTTCGTCGCGCGCAATCCCGTCACCGACATCGACCGCGTCTTTCTCTGGCAAGGAACCGCCCGCATACTGATCGCAATCGTCAAGTACATCGAAGACAAACGCAACGTGTTGCACGACACGCGCGCCATGGGGGTTCCCGTGCTGCTCGTGGTCGAAGACAACATCCGCTACTATTCGTCTTTCCTGCCGGTCATCTATACCGAATTGATCAAGCAGTCGCGCCGCGTGATCCAGGAAGGCATCAACGTCGCGCACAAATTGGTCCGCATGCAAGCGCGCCCCAAGATCCTGCTCGCTTCGAACTTCGAACAAGCTGCCGAACTCGTGCAGGAATATCGCGACTACATCTTCGGCCTGGTCTCTGACGTCGAGTTCCCGTGGGAAGGTAAGCTCAGCCCGGAAGCGGGATTCGAACTCTCGCGCCTGGTGAAAAGCCTCGCGCCCGATGTTCCGATCGTGCTGCAGACGAGCCGCACAGAATTCCGTCCGCGCGCCCACGCCGAAGGATATTCCTTCCTCCGAAAACGATCGCCCACGCTGCTGAAGGACCTGCGCCGCATTCTGACCGACTATTTCGGATTCGGCGATTTCGTGTTCCGCATGCCCGACCAGCGCGAAGTCGGACGCGCCAAGGATCTCAACGAACTCGAAGAGCAGTTGGAGTCTGTGGCTCCCGAATGCCTGGTATACCACGCCCAGCGTAACCACTTTTCGCACTGGCTGATGGCGCGCACGGAATTCGCGCTCGCCGCCAAGTTGCGCCCCCGCAAGGTCTCGGACTTCAGTGGACCCGAACACCTGCGGCGCGATTTGATTGAGTCGATCAACGACTACCGACGGGAGCAGAACGAAGTCCTCATCGGCGACTTCAAGGCTGACACCTACAAGCCATCGCAATCCAGCTTCCTGCGAATAGGAGCCGGTTCGCTGGGAGGCAAAGCGCGAGGCCTCGCTTTTGTCCGTCATCTTCTGCGCACCCGCCGCATCGCCAAGCGTTTTGCCGGAGTCCGCATCGCCGTTCCGCCCGCAGTCGTGATCGCGACCGACATGTTCGACCAGTTCCTGGCCGAAAACAATCTTAGCGATTTCGCACTGCACTGCGACGATGACAGCGAGATCGTTCAGCGCTTCCTCGATTGCCCGCTTCCTGTGTCGCTCGAGGAGAATCTGAAATCGTTCCTCGAAGAGGTGCGCTATCCGATCGCCGTGCGCTCCTCGAGCCTGCTCGAAGATTCGCAGTACCAGCCCTTTACCGGAGTGTATGAGACGTTCATGCTGAGCAATCAGCATTCCAGCTTGCAGACTCGTCTCGCCGAACTCTCGGAAGCCATCAAACGCGTCTACGCTTCGACCTTCAGCCAGCATGCCAAAGCCTACGTGCGAGCCACTCCGTATCGCCTGGAAGAAGAAAAGATGGCAGTAATTCTCCAGCAAGTCGTCGGAACAGCGCACGGACCGCGCTTCTATCCCGACTTCTCAGGCGTCGTGCGCTCGCACAACTTCTACCCCATCGAGCCCATGGCGTTTTCCGACGGCATCGCCGCGGTCGCGCTCGGCTTGGGACGCACCGTCGTCGACGGCGGCAAATGCATCAGCTTCTGTCCGCGCTATCCTCGCAACCTGCTGCAGTTCTCTTCGGTCGAAGACATCCTGGCGAACACCCAGACGGAATTCTGCGCGCTCGAACTGGACGGCGTTTCGCAGCAAGCAAGTCCTGGACATCTGCGCGAAGCCCGCTTCGGCCTCGACGTCGCAGAAGTTGATGGAACTCTGCAGGCTGTTGCGTCCACCTATTCGGCTGACAACCACGCTGTTTACGATGGCTTGAGCCGTCCGGGGTCGCGTGTGGTGACGTTCGCGCCCATGCTCAAACACAATCTCTTCCCGCTGGCTTCGATCCTCGAAGTGCTGGTGCGAGCCGGAGAAGACGCGCTCGGCAACCCAGTCGAGATCGAGTTTGCAGTCAGGATCAAAGCCGCAGACGATCCCGCGGAATTCGGATTCCTGCAAATCCGCCCCCTGACGTTATCTCGGGATCATCAAGATTTGACTATCGGAGACGTCGATCCCGCCCGCTTGATCTGCCAGAGCACCAAAGTCCTCGGCAACGGACGCATCGAGAACCTGCTTGACATCGTGGTCGTCGATTCGCAGCGCTTCGAGCGCGGCCGCAGCCAGGAGGTGGCCCGCGCAGTGGCTCACTTCAACGCCAAGTTAAGCGCGGACAATCGTTCCTATCTGCTGATCGGTGTGGGTCGCTGGGGATCGAACGATCCCTGGCTCGGCATCCCAGTGGAGTGGGATGAAATCTCCGGTGCACGCGCAATTGTCGAGGCGGGTTTCCGGGATTTCCGCGTCACCCCCTCGCAAGGCAGTCACTTCTTCCAGAATCTCACCGCATTCCAGGTGGGCTACTTCACCGTGAATCCCGACGCAGGTGAGGGCTCACTCGACTGGCAATGGCTGGCGGATCAGCCGGCGATGGAAGAAGAGGGGTGCGTGCGGCATTTGCGGTTTGCACACCCTCCGCGAGTCGTGATGAACAGCAAAGCTAGCCAGGGAGTGATCTTCAAGCCGGAAGGTGGCGACCGCAGGCAGGCATAACGAATTCCCGGCTTTTTGTAACAGAACGTTGGTCAAGAAGCGGCATATTTTTCTTGACGCGGAGAAAATCGCGTCGATGTAACCGTCGCCTCCTCCGCGGCCCGTTCGACCGTGCGAGCCAGACAGGGCGCAACTACGGGATTGAAGAGCACTCTCTGAGCCGGACGATGGGACCGGCGCTGACTATAAAACTCTCTCCTCCCGTGTCCCGTTGTCCTGGCGGCGCAAGTTTCACAAGTAATTCAAAACCTCTGGTTCTCCCTCACAGCGGCCTGTGATTTCGGTCACATCCTGCTCAAGTGATGCCGGAAGACAATCGTCTCTGTCGGGACTCACATTGTTCCCGCCACGGAGCGTCTGGTGTTCAAAATCATCCACTCACAATCCCTTGCGCCTGGGATTAAGCGGTTTGTCATTGAGGCACCGCGCATCGCCCGCAAACAGAAGCCCGGACAGTTCGTCATCCTTCGCATTTACGAAGAGGGCGAGCGCATTCCCGTGACCATAGAGAATGCCGTTCCTGCGAAGGGGACCATCAACATCGTCGTGCAATCGGCAGGGAAGACAACCAACCTGCTTAACTCACTGGAGACTGGTGACTCGATTCTGGATGTGGTTGGACCTCTGGGTAAGCCTTCGGAGATCCGGAACTACGGCACGGTCGTGGTGGTCGGCGGAGGCGTGGGAACTGCGATGGCGTATCCAACCGCGGCAGCTTTGAAACGGGCAGGGAATCGCGTGCTCTCGATTGTAGGCGCGCGCAATAAGGAGCTGGTGATTCTGGAATCCGAGATGCGCGCGGTGAGCGATTCCCTGATGATCACAACCGATAACGGCTCCTACGCCGACAAGGGATTCGTGACCGACAAGCTGCGTCAGCTGATCAACAACGGGACGCAGATCGATCTGGTCGTCGCGGTCGGCCCGATCGTGATGATGAAGGCGGTATCCGAGCTGACACGGAAAGACAACATTCACACCGTAGTCAGCCTGAACCCGATCATGATCGACGGCACCGGGATGTGTGGCGGATGCCGCGTGCTGATTGATGGCCAAAGCCAATTTGCCTGCGTCGATGGCCCGGAATTCGACGGGCATAAGGTGAACTTTGAAGTCCTGATCCAGCGCAACGCGATGTACTGCGCGGCCGAACAGCAGGCGATGGAGGCGTATCGGGAGAACCGTCAAGAGTACGAACCCCCCTCTGGCAAAATCGGCGAGAAGTGGGCCACGGCAAAGCCGGTCTGCGCGGTTCAGGGAACACAACGATGACTACAACCGTGAAGAAGTCGCTCAATCCGCTGTCTCCCAAGGATCGCATGAAGGTTCCCCGTCAACTGATGCCGGAACAGGACGGCTGCGTCCGCGCCCGCAACTTTGAGGAGGTCAATCTAGGCTACAGCCCGGAGCTTGCGCAACAGGAAGCCCGGCGCTGCCTGGAGTGTGCCAAGCCGAGGTGCACTGACAATTGCCCTGTGGGGATTGACGTGAAGGACTTCGTTCAGAAGATCGTGATTGGCGATTTTCTCGGAGCCGCTGCGAAGGTCCGCGAGGCCAACGTGCTGCCGGCGATCACCGGGCGCGTCTGTCCGCAGGAAGACCAGTGCGAAGGGAAGTGCCTGCTGTCGAAGAAGGTGAAGCCGCTGGGGATCGGCTATCTCGAGCGCTTCGTCGCCGACTACGAGCAGCGCGTGGGCACGCAATTTGTTGCGAAAGTCGAACCCACCGGTAGGAAAGTTGCCATCGTTGGGAGCGGCCCTTCGGGGCTGACGGTGGCGGGAGACCTGATTCAGAAAGGCCACAAAGTGCGTGTGTTCGAAGCGCTGCACGAGATTGGCGGGGTGCTGGTCTATGGCATTCCCGAATTTCGGCTGCCGAAGCAGATTGTGCGCGAGCAAATTGAATACATGCGGGCGATGGGCGTGGAGTTCGAGACCGACGTGGTCGTTGGACGTACCGTCACGATCGACGAGTTGCTCGGGGAAGAGGGCTACGACGCGGTTTACATCGGTACAGGCGCGGGGCTGCCGCAGTTCATGAACATTCCGGGCGAACACCTCAACGGCGTGTATTCGGCAAACGAATTCCTGACGCGCGTCAATTTGATGAAGGCGTATAAGTTTCCCGCCTACGATGAGCCGATGCTCGACCTGCGCGGCAGAGATGTGGCAGTCATCGGAGGTGGGAACACAGCCCTCGACGCGATCCGGTCGGCGCTGCGGCTGGGAGCACGCAAGGCTTATGTGATCTACCGGCGCAGCCATGCCGAGATGCCGGCGCGGGCCGAGGAAGTGCATCACGCGCGGCAGGAGAGGATCGATTTCCAGATGCTGACCGCGCCGCTGGAGTTCCTTTCTGACGGTAAAGGATGGCTGACCGCGGCGCGCTGCGTGCGCATGGAACTGGGTGAGCCGGATGCTTCCGGACGCAGACGTCCGGTGCCGAAGCTGGGATCCCAGTTCGATCTGCCGCTGTCGGTGGCGATCATTGCGATTGGGACGAGTGCGAATCCCATTGTGCAGAGCACTACCCCCGGGCTGGAGACGAACAAGCGAGGATACATTCAGGCCAGCGAAGAAACGCAGCGTACCACCCGCAAAGCAGTGTTCGCCGGCGGCGACATCGTGACCGGCAGCGCGACCGTGATTCTCGCCATGGGCGCGGGACGGCGTGCGGCGAAATCGATTGACGAGTATCTGACGACCGGGAACTGGTAGGGGGAAAAGGTTTCAATTTTCAAAGTTGCCGCGAGGCCTTTGGTCTTTGGAAACCTGGAAACTTTGAAACCTGCTTTAGCGGAAGCTTAGTTCCAGAAATGCATCTGCGCGTGAGAACGGCGATGTCAGCCTTGCCATTAGATACTTGCGCTTAATCGCCTTGCGGGCTCGCGGGAAGTCTTCGGGAGCCAGCAAGCGGGCAGTCGCAGCAAACTCCGGTCCCGTGACTCTTCCCCGTATTGTGCAGGGTGCAACCTTAACCTGAGGATTGTTGCGGATCCGCTTCGTCTTCCCCATGTCGCTACGGGTCATCACGTAGAGTTTCCCATCTTCTTCTCCGAACCAAACCGGCGTCGCCACTCCTGCACCGGTCTTGCGGAATGTTGTAAGAGCTATGTATTTCTGGCCTCGAATGGCTGTGGGAATCGCGCTGTCCATAACGATTATTTTAAAAGCCGTGACAGGGAACGCCAGGAAGCAGGAGACGCGCTTCTGGTGTCCGCATGGTCCGTTACCTGCAGTTTAACCTGCATGTCGGATTGCTCCCATCCCGGCATCTGTGTTACAAGCCTGAACATGCGTAAATGGATGCGCGAGCGCTTGCAGCGCCGCAAAAAACAAGCTAAGAAGGAGGAAAGCCAGCCCACGCCTCCCCCCTTGCAGCCGGCCTATTTTGATGCGGAGCCTGGGAGTTCGGCTCCGGCCTCGAATGAGATGGAAGTCGAAGACCAGGATGCGGGTCAGGAAATCGTGGACACGGAACCTCTGCCTGAGGAAGCGCAGTCGGAACTGCCCGAGGCTCAGCCTGCCCAACCCACGCAAGGTGGCTCCGGCCAGCGGCGTGGACGTCGCCGTCGTGGAGGCCGCGGCCGCGGAAGCCGCGGCGGCAGTGGTGGCCGTGAGCAGGCCGTGGCTCAGGCTTTCGCTCCATCAGCGGGCAAAGGCACAATTCCAGAAATACAGCCAGAGGACACTGCAGGGGCACCAGAAGGGGGAGTGGCTGAGGTCGCCGCACCCGAGGCAGAGCCGGTGGCGCCTGTGCCGGAAGCTACCGAGGTTCCTGTGCCTGTTCCGGTTGCACCCGCGCGCCCGCCTAAGGGGATTGTGGTCTTGGCGATCGGACTGCCGGGCTCGGGCAAGAGTTCGTGGTTCAAGCGCCATAACGTGGTCCCGCTCTCGAGCGACATGGTGCGGTCGCTCTTGTTTGATGACGTACGCGAGCAACGCTTCCAGGATCTCGTGTTTTCCAACCTGCGGTCGCTGCTCAAGGCGCGCCTCATCGCCAAGCGTCCCATGAATTATGTGGACGCCACCAACCTGACTCCGCAGGAACGGCAGCATTGGATTAAGCTCGCCAAAGACTACAACTACGAAGTGCATGCCGTGTTCTTCGATGTTCCTCTCGAGGTTTGCATCGAGCGGCATCAGCGGCGCGACAGGGTTGTCCCGGAAGACGTGATGCGGCGCATGGCGGCCAAGTTGAAGCCGCCGTCCTTTGAGGAAGGATTCGCCAAGATTACGGTGGTTCGGGTGAAGAAAAAAGAGTCCGAGCCGGCGTAGAAGAGCAAGGTTTCAAGGTTTCAAACTAAGTCGGCTAAAACCTTGAAAGCCCACTACACGCAACCTTGAAACCTCCGCTCAGTCATCTCCCTCGGGTGACTTGGGAAGTTTGTAGCCACCACGCTCGTTTTCTTCGGGAATGGTGACGGCAATCTTTTGCTGATTCATGCTGTGCGTCAGGTTTTCGATATCCTCAGGGCGCATCGGAACACCGGCAACTGATCCCAAAAGGAGTGGCAGGCACAGCACGAGTGTGCGCAGTCGCCTCTTGATCGACATTCGAACTTCTCCGGCAGGCATTTCTGGCAGCAATGCGCTCGAGGCGCAGAGCCGCCCAAGGTTGCCGCAGCCTAATCGTCAGTTGAGTTTTGGAAGTGTCAGTTCAGCGGCGCGGCCGCAGGCGGTGCGCGCGAGGATATGTCTCGGACGCAGAGGAGATTGGGTAGAGCGCTCTGTTCGTGTCGGCAAGCGGCCGGAGTTGCGACCAGTAGCCCGGTGAAGAGCAGCAGAGGAACGACGATGGCCCAGAACAGGGTGGCCGAGGCAGGGGTCAGCGTGACTAGCAACACCGTCGCCAGAGAGATAAAGGCGATTAACTTGCGCGCTGAGACCATAAGATCGCGTGGCCATCTATGTTACACGCGGGACCGGGTGGGTTTCTATCCTTATAGATGCGGCAGCAGTTCTTTGAACGCCGCAGACGATGATGTGCGCATCAGTTCGTAGATCATCATTTCGGTGGAAGAGATGACCGCGCCGGCAGCGCGCATCCGGTCCAGACCGATCTTCCAATTCCATTCGGTTCGCGAGCTGATTGCATCAGAGGCGACGTGGACAAGATATCCCTCGCGTAGGGCGGCCAAGGCGGTTTGCGCCACGCAGATGTGGCTCTCCATGCCGCAGAGAAGAAGAGTCCTGCGGCTGCCAGGAACCTGGTTGAGCGCCGCGCAGAACAGGTCGCTGCCGAAGCAGGAGAACAACGTCTTGTCGATAGGCTCGTTACCGTTGAGCAGGGAGGCGATCTCGGGGATAGTGGCGCCGAGTCCCTTTGCATATTGCGTGCTGGCGAGGGCGGGAATTTTCAGAACGCCGGCGGCTCGAATCAGCAGCTGTGCGTTGTCGACGAGTTGCTCCTTCTGAAAAATCGGCGGCAGAAGCTTCTGCTGGATGTCGATCACAACCAGCGCGCATCGGGTAGGGTCGAGAGGAAGACGAACGAGCTCTGCGTAGTCAGTATTGGTGCCAGCGTGTTCGAGAGAAGTCGCCATAGGTTCCTCGGGGGTATAGGGCTTGTAAAAGGAATTTTAGCTCGTGCGGGAGCTGTGGCTTGCAAATTGTGCTTTGAGCGACTACGTCGGACCAGAGTTTGGCATAACAGTCGCGCCAAATTCTCCGTCGAGCGTGTTGACGCAGGAATCGTCTGCGACGGTAACCACAAACCCAACCCATGACCCACAGTCGCGAAATTTCTTCGTAGACACCTTCGAACATCACTCGGGGTGCTCTAGAGTGTGCAACCTGCATTTGGACAGCAACTGGTTGACCACTTCGGCCCTGCACCATAAAATCAAAGAGTAATCGCTGGCAGCACTTTTCCTCAATCCAACACTGCCCCCTCGTTCAACGGCAGGACAGCTGACTCTGGATCAGCATATCGGGGTTCGAATCCCTGGGGGGCAGCCAAAACATTCTAAACAACTTAGCTGCGATCGCCAGAACTCTCCGAAAATGCCAGTGTAGGGGAAAATGTAGGGACTCCAGATCCACCTGTACTCTTCCCAGGACCAGTTCAGTTTCTCAAAATGGGACTGGGCCTATCGGGAGGTATCTTAAAACCCTCACCCCGAGGGAGATCGGGCCGTAGCGTGCGCTAGCACGCAAAGGCGGATACTCTGTGAATGCAATCGTGGTGCCGGGAGAGTGCCAAGCAGTTCTGGGAAGGGATTTAGCAAAATGATCGACAAAGCCTTGAAGGGGGTGTTGGAGCGATTAGAGAAACGCTTGCGAGAGGTCCAAGCCGAAGAGGCAGAGCAGCTTCGCGCAGGTGGTGGCCGCAGCGGATTTTTCCCGTCTCTGCGACACTCAAGCACTCTACGCACTTCGAGTATCCCGGAGGAAGTTGCACGCGCCCGAGCGTTTCGGGATGCCCGCGAGGATGCAAATTCATTTGTTTTCGAAGATGAACCGGCGAGACATGCGTGTAAATCTCAGTGGTTTCGACGGAGGCATGGCCAAGTATCCGTTGAACGCTGCGAATGTCCGCTCCACCTTCAATCATGTGGCTGGCGCAAGAGTGGCGCATTTTGTGCGGGTATGCCCGAGGGATTCCTGCCGCTTCTCCCTGTCGACGAATGATGGACCGCACCGTCGTTCGGCTCAAAGGACCCGCACCTTGGCTGTTGACGAACAAATAGGGGCATGTGTTGGCACGCGGAAGTATTGGCCGCCCAGCGCTGAGATATGCGCTCAACGCAGCCTGGGTCGGCAACCCAAAGGGCACTAGGCGATCGCACGAGCCTTTCCCATCACGCACCATCAGGATCCGATCTTTAAGCCGAAGATCGAGACAACACAGTTTTCTCAATTCTGAATTCCGGATGCCCGAAGCATAGAGAAGCTCAATAATGGCGCGATCGCGAAGGCTCAAGGCTGCCGAGGTACGGCTCGGCTCTTGCTCGACTAGTTGCCGCGCTTCGTCTCGTGACAGAACCCTCGGCATCAGCTTCGTTTGTTTCGGTGCCTCGACTCGCAACATAGGATCGTTTCGCATTCCACGCTCCGTCTGGAGGTACAAGAAGAATTGCCTCAATACTGAAACGCGGCCAGCGATCGAGCTGCTACTCAGGCCTTGCGAATAACACTGGGAAAGGTATCGATTTATTTCGGCATCCTCGACCTCTCGCACGCCGACACGCAGGAAGCGAAGAAAATCGGTCATTGTACGCAGATGGTTGGCACAGTTTGCGGGAGAAAGCCCTTTTACTCTTTGGCAGTCGAGAAAGTCACGAAGGAGTGTGCCGCACCGGAAGGGGACAAGTTGGCCCATCGTCAGGTTCCTCTGGTCAGTGGCTATAGCAGCTTAGATCCCGCGTCTGCTTACTCCTTCCGGATAGTCGCCACAGGTCCTGCCATTTCGCTTTCATCGATCCATCTCCGGCAGGATGGCCGCGCCGCTGCGATCGATGATGTTCCACACCGGGCCCAGGTTCAGCAGGAAACCGTGAATCGGCGAGTCGCAGGCCACCTGCATGTTTTTGATGCATTGCGGGGCCGGCCAGGGCGGGCGGTAGATCCAGATGTGCCGGTTGTAGGGGTCCACGAGCAGGCCAAGCTCGGCGCCGTTATCCAGCCAGCAATTCATCTTGTATTTTGCCGCCTGGTACTTGTCGGTGCGGAGGTCGCTGTTCGACATCAACTCGACCACAAAATTCGGGCAGATGCTCAGGATGGTTTTGCCGGGATCAGGCACCTTGCATAGTCGCT
>Ga0123355_10005337_pt1 | contig 18773 bp, 8 predicted proteins | sample TergutEmb28metaG_3_FD_89872 | JGI IMG/M metagenome (GOLD analysis project Ga0123355, IMG submission 89872) | Embiratermes neotenicus P1 segment gut microbial communities from Petit-Saut dam, French Guiana - Emb289 P1 | ecosystem: Host-associated > Arthropoda: Insects > Digestive system > Gut ... | reverse complement strand
GTCCCACTGTACATCAATCTTTTTCTCTAGTATCTTATGTTAAACTCCACATTAATGATTCCCAAGAATACAAACCGTATTACACACAGTCACAATATGTGTAAGCAATATGGTGCATGTATTCCCAAAAGGTGTAATTGGGCTTGTCTGTAATCTGTTTTGCTAATTGGAATCAAAGACTTTTATGACCCATCCATAAAACATGCTGAGCACCTGTGTTTTGTGTACTATGTGTGGATAACAGAAAATATCTATTTCATTAATGTTATTCTGCAAAGTTTTCCTATGTGTTAGTGGAATTCCTTTGAGTTTCATTGTGCATGACTATAGATTACACTTTTTTTGGCATGCTTGGTCTCCAGGATGTTAAAATGAAGTACTGTATAATTTGGGTTATAGTTAAAGGATATAATGAACTGTCATATACATTTTAGTGGCTTCATATTTAGATGCTTTCTTTGTTGAAACTTCTTTACACAGTTGGTGTAAATTTTGTATAGTTCTTGGTGAGTAATGTAATTCTTGTAAATCTTTAGTTGCAGCTGTGGTTTGAGAACCCAAAACAACAGTTGCTGTTTGAAAATGCTCTGCCCCTAGTTGAACCACCTTACAACAGTGATAGACCCTTAGTCATGAGAATCCATGCATTTCTTGAAAGACATGGTTTCATTAATTTCGGTATCTTCAAGAGACTTAAGGTACATTGTTTCATTCTCTGTTAGTGGTGTCGTTCTTGCACATTACAATTGTCATTTCCAGTTGCGCTTGGTAGGCCAGTTATGACTAGATAGGATAATCTTTACATTTTTATTTTAAATTTTTCCATGCATTATCTTTCTATATATGGCTAATTTTATGTTTTTCTGGTATTGCTATCAGAGTTAGAATGTTATTCCTATTTCCCCTGTAGGGTTGTAAGTAATCTTTTATTGATGAAAATTTAAACATTGTCATTATTTCTTAACTGCATGTGGTAACATGCTCAGCATTGCATTCAGATCACATAATTCCTCAAGTCACTGTCATGAGAAGCTCATAGCTCACTGAAAGAGATAGTTTCCAGTTAAGTATATAGTGCATATGATTGGCTCAGTTCTTTTGAAAATACCCCCCTTCTAGTATTCTTCACAGCTCAGTATTCTGAAACAATTTCTGTAACATGTGCTCTCTGATAATGACGTGCTGCAGGCAACAAATGTTTAATAAACTTATTCTCATTGTTTTTATTGCAACCAACTAATGCACAAATTTATATAAGTTATTGGGTATCATTTTACATACAAGTTTTCCAACAAAACTTACTGATCAATGAACTGAAGGTTAATGAACCCAGCCCACTATATTCCCTGGCCATCGTAACAAGGTGATACGTTACATAGCCCGATACCCACCCTGACTCAGTACACGCCAGACCAGCACACCAGCAACAGTAAGCAGGAGTAAGTCCATCGTTACGTAAAGTCAGTATCTATGATCACCATATAACACCCATATATCCATACGATAATTTCCATATTTATTGCAGATTGTATAAGCAGCCACATAGACACACTGTTTTCACAAGATACTATAATGTCACACACACTATATTGTTACTCAGCGACGACCAAATAATTTTAATCTAATAATTTTATAGAATTACAATTTTTAACAGTTTTAGTTTTAAGTACTTATGTAACTTAGCAAAGTACAAGTTTCTGAAACTCCCTGAAGATAACACAGAAGTGCTGAAACATGTAGGAATGAACATTATATAAAGAGAAAATATTGTGATATATATTTTTGCATTAGTTGGTCATAATAAAAACAATATAAAGATGCATTAAAAAAAAACTTATTCTCAGTTTTCCTGTCCTTTGTTTCCTAATTTTTCTGAATCGTACTGTTCATTTCCCAGTGTAGAACCAAATTATGGCCATACATAGCATGTTAGATGGTGAACAAGAAAGCACACAAATATCTGTTCTCTAAGCCTTGGGTTTAACTTCATGATATTGACTTTCACTGTGTCTACTATGATAGACCATGAGATGAGACTGTGGGGTTGGCCTCTGATTAACTGACTGTAACAAATTCTGTGTAATAACACTACTTTTTGGCAGGAAATCTTTTTTTCTGTGTACTCCAGTCAGCTTGTGGGCTATAAAGACATACAAGACCTAGTAATGCTCTTAGATAGTGATGTTTGATGTGGTCAGTATTAAGGACTCAGATGTTCTGGGATGTGACACTGTCATTGGGTGAGTGGTTCTTGAAGTTTTGAAGGATTATGATGCCTTTATCTTTTGGGTTCATGAATTCAGAAATTCTGCTTGGACTGCTTGACCACTGAAGATAAAGACAGCATGTTTCTTCAGAAATGTCAGAAATCACTCACTTGTCAGTGGTATATCCCAGAAGACCAGAATCTTCAGCAACAGTGCTTTTAGAACCTTGTATCTCATATGGCTGTTGTTGCTTTGATAGTGTATCTGATTTTTTCACCTCTTTTTCTAGAGTATTCCTGTAAAGAAGCATGGTAAGGTCATTGTGATTGGAGCAGGCATAGCTGGCTTGGCAGCTGCTCAGCAAATGCAGCAGTTTGGAATGGAGGTAGTTGTGCTGGAGGCCAGGGTAAGGATTTTATTATTGGAAATTTTGAAGATCAAGGCCCAAAAAGAATATACAGTATTTAATAAGGTATTGTAATTCCTTAATTCACTTGTGGCACACAAGGAACTGTTTGATGTACATGCTCTATATCCTTGTGAAAGCTGTTCTTTACATAATTATTTTTATTCTCAGTTTACGTAAATTCAGTAGGCTCAGGATAGTGTCCAGCAGTAGACCATTGTGAACGTAATGATGAACTTCGAAATTCCATAAAGGGTGTTGGACTTCTTTCTCATATCTGTGTCAAGGCTTTTGAAGAGTTACTTTTCAAACTGGTGGTTAAGTAATAGATACTTTTTCTTTAATATCCATGGATTATTTTTTTGTGTGTATGCTGACTATTTTAGAGAATGAGACCTTGCTACTTACCTCACCTAATTCCTAGGTATGATTATTAGCAATCACACAGTTTTGCATTTATTTCTGATTATTTACATATCTAAAAGTATATTGTCTTGGAAGTAATGAATATTGTAAGATTAAATATAAGATTTTATGGTTATCGACTGACGTTTAGATTAAGGTGGCTCTTTCTAGGATTAAAGCCAACTTATCCGTATCTGGGCACACATTATTGCTTCACTTGTGTCCTGTAATAGATCTGGGTCTTTATTCTTAAAAGAATGAATTCAGTGGCCACTGTCACCTTACTAAGCTTGCCATTTCACAGAGCCTTTTAGGCCATCTTTGCTGCTGGTTTTGGCATTCCTGTCAGGCTTTTCTGGCAGCGTCAGAAACTAAATTTTGCTTTATGTTATCTCGTGACAGGTACTCTTCTTCAGACATTGTCCTTCTGTCGCATATAAGGTGTAAGTTGAGTACTGGAGGGATAGAAAATTTTTTCTTGGATTTGGTTTAATGGTTGTAAAACTGATTTCCAGCTTGCAGTTGTGACAATGTACAACAATAAATATTACTTCTTCTTGTTAGTTGGTTTTCTTTTCATGAGTTGCATAGAGGCATCTATACAAAACTGAAAGCATTAGTGACAACAGTAAAATATATTACAAATTTGAAACTATACAAAGCAGAATGAATTGTTGTCTATGTGATTTACTAAGAATGCTGTGTATATTTAGAGTCTGACAGCAGTAAAAACACTCTTCCCTTTAGGACCGTGTAGGAGGACGGATTGCTACATTTCGAAAGGATAACTATGTTGCTGATCTTGGTGCAATGGTGGTCACAGGCTTGGGAGGAAATCCAGTAACTGTTCTGTCAAAGCAAATAAATATGGAACTGCACAAGATCAGACAGAAATGTGTCCTGTATGAGTCAAATGGAAATACTGTAAGTAGACATATACTTCCTGTCAAGTATTTAAGGAAGTAATATAGTACATGTGAATGTTTATTCTCACTTGTGGTGTCACATAAAAGGAAATAAAGGGATTACAAGTAGAGAATCTGCAAATTTTTTGGTGGGTCAGTGGCAGGGGTGTCTCAACACTGGTCATATGTGAAGTAGTGTGGTGGACTCATGCATACAAGTGTACATTGGTGTTGTATGAGTCTTGTTACAGTGGCTTACAGTATTTTCAGTTCATTGTCATCTTGCAGAGCTCAGAGCATGTATTGAATAGCTGGTCTCATCATTGAAACTGTAGTGGGAACTTCATTGTGTATAGGCCCTGTCTCTTCAATAAGGCTTCCACAGCAGCCACTGTGTTCAGACCAGAGCTTGATGATATGCTCTGTACTAGCAGTATTGTTTTTTTGGACAGATCAACACCCCAAATAACTTTGAACTAACACATGTATTGTCTAAAAATCTGGTATGAGAACTTCATGCCATAGTAAGCCGCTGCACTTCTATACTTTTGATTCCATTAATAATATTTCAGTGGTGAACGTGTTAACTTCTGAAGTGGAAGCAGTATTAGCACCACTTAACATATGTTTCTTCAATATTGTTTGATATTAGAGCTTCTTAAAATGCGAGACATCATAGCAAGGGTGTGCTGGAACCAATCTGACTGAACCATTAGTTCTGTCTGCCCTGTCATCTTTGTGGTTTTATGACCCCATTAACATTATGGATGGACTGTGTAATTTAACGCAGTTTGATGGCTGTCCGTAGTTGATGGATCATGTTCATTTATGCTGTTACACGGCTGAGTTTTTCTAGGTCACTGTTGCCATTTCTTTGTGTGTTATAGAAATGTGTAGTACTTAAGTCATGATTAGAAGTTCTGTGGATGTGTAGGGTGCATGTTATTTCTTCCTGTTTTCCCCATTGTGATGACAGTGGACGTAGTAATGTACTTTCAGGCTGAACAAGCTTACAAATATGGTCTCCAAGGGAGTCAGCCAGGCCATCGCCCTTGCAGTCACCACTGTGACAAGGATACACACGCACGCACGCGCGCGTGCGTAAGCTCCTTTCCATTTCGAAAGAGTGGATGTGTCGAAAGTCTCAGTACAGATTCTTACAATAAAACCAACTAGATGCACTAATTTCTCAAATTTATATTTGGAATAAAACTCTACATGTTTCGGACAGTTCCTTTGTCCATCATCAGGAGTTTTTCATTGTACACACAGCAATGGTATATGTCAGCAAACATGTATGACATATACCATTGCTGTGTGTACAGTGAAAAACCCCTGATGATGGACAGAGGAACTGTCCGAAACATGTAGATTTTTATTCCAAAAATAAATTTGAGAAATTAATGCATCTAGTTGGTTTTATTATAAGAATCTGTACGAAGACTTTTGACATATCCGCAATTGTTAGTTTCCATGCAGACGCGTGCGCGCATATACACACGCGCGCGCACACACACACACACACACACACACACACACACTTGTTCTCACCACCCTGAAGATGGTCACATGAGTGGCCAAAACCTGTTGGTGACCACTATACAATAAAATTACATCCATAAAACCGAAGTGCATTTGTTGGTCTTTTAATATATTTTATGGATCTAATTAATGCACGGATAATGGAACGTATCAAACTAGGCAGCATCGGTTTTTCCCAGAACCTTTTATCATTTTATGAACAAATAACATTATTATTTTAATCTGTAAGCTAACAAAAATTTAACAGGATCTCAACCATAAATAGAACAGTTGGCCATTAAGGCTGGCATGGTCAGATCTCATGCATCATTTTTTTGCCATCCTGTTCCTAGTCATATTATGTGAGTATCACTTAGCTGTAACAGAATCCCTATTTAAGTAACTGAGCAGAAAGTGATGTAGGAATTTAGGTTTTGGTGGCAGTAAGTATTGCAAGTGAGGTATTGTGCATTTGGACACTGTGTAGTCTTGCAGGTGGATACCAACATTTTGAAGGTACTTGACTTTTTGTTCATTAAAGTGGAAGTGAGTAGGTTTAGATATGGTCAGGTTTTGTAGAAGGGTGATGTGATTAATGGCTTATCAGAACAGAAGGGGAGAGGAGGTACAACCCTGGCCAGGCCAAAGGGAATGGTGAGTGGGATGTTGTAAGAGAGCGGACTTGTTCATGGCCACTGCAGATGGAGAATTTGTCCTCTAATGCATAGTACAGAGGAGTGTTATATCTGGATTCTTCTTATATGGCCATGTTCATGTCTATGAATTGAGGACATATATATTCTGTGTTGTTTGTAATGGTCAATAAGCATTTTTAAATATGCCTTAACAGGTACACATTACTAAGGGACAGGCATGTGAAACATGTCTTGAATGGAACCTGCGCATAACAGAAGCCTGCCTTTAGCAAAAAATGTTTACACTCCTGAGGATCTGGAGTCCCAAGGACTGAAATTTCATGTACCTATATGAAATGGACCTGCCTGCAAGGAAAAAAGAGTTTTGGTTCCTTGTGGTTCCGTTTTAGGCAGTACTGAATGTATATGTTTCGTATCTGAAGTTGACAAGTTATTATTCAACATATTGGTTATTCCATTGCTGCGTAATACAGAGAGAGATGATGTAGGATTTGGGTTACCCAGTAATGAAATTCCTGTATAGAATCATGTTCTAGAATTTGTGTCTGTATTATGAACTTAATAAGATATTGTATTGAGTTGTTTCTTTATGTACAAACTCAGATAGCTTGTTTACTTCCTTTGTTATCTTCTTAATTTGTATACTATATCTTCTTTGATACTATTGTCCTTTTCTGTTTTGTCTGTGAGGAGAAGCTGATTTGTCATACAGGAAATATATGTTGTAGGTTCCAAAAGATAAAGATGAAATGGTAGAGAGAGAATTCAATCGTCTCTTAGAGGCAACAAGTTACATATCACATGAGTTAGATTTAAATTATGCTGGCGGAAAACCAGTTTCTCTTGGAGAAGCTTTGGAATGGGTCATCAAGTAAGTAGGCTCAAACTGGACACCTGTTTATCATAGCAATGTGGTAATGAATGAATTCCATCTTGTCGTTTTTGATACTATGTTTTGTTATGGTTAAACATCAGAGTTATGAATAGACTTCAACAGTTAATGTACAAAATATTTTTCATTCTTTGTGTAGCTTTGTGTATAAATATGTGGAATTAATTGCTTGGTGATATTGAAGCAAACAGAACTTTAATTTTAACAGAATAATGAATTCACCTGTTGCATATTACTGTGTAGCCTTTGTAACAATGCGTTTTCTTTACTTTGGAATTCTGTAGTAAGATATGAACAAAAACCCAGAATTCGATATCATTTCATTCAGTAACATTCATAACCTTTAAAAAAAATAACGTTTAAACAGAACTAATGAAGTTGACTTTCATATTTGTACATTTTTGCATGTCTATTGTTATTAATATTGTTTTTTTTTTTTTTTATTTTATGTTTGTGAAGAACCTATTGATTAAGAACAGGTTATGTGCATACAGGAAATATGTTAGATGTAACTTTACTGTTGTCACGTTTCAAATTGTGAAGACTTACGAATATATTTTGAACAAAATTTGTAGGCATTTAAGAAGCACAATGTGGTAGTGCTCTGTGGTGGAAATAACTGAGGAATTTGACCTTGCATTTTACTGTCAGTCCTCTGTACCTCATTTGTTGTTTCATATTGCAGGTTACAGGAGAAAGATGTTAAAGAAAAGCAGATACAACATTGGAAAGCAGTGATAGCTCTACAAGAGAGGTTAAAAACCAATCAACGTATGGTAAATATTAATGTGTAATTATGTTTGATGTGTAAGGTAGGGTATAATGAATTTTTCTTTGGACTAGGATCCAGCCCAGAAGTTTAGAATCACCCATTTTTTTGCCAAAAGTATATGTAGCTGACCTGTGTGGGTTGGTATAAACCGTCCAATCGGCATGCAAGCAAGGTATGTGCAGTCCGTTGATATTAAAAATGGAATGTCTTCCAGTCATGAACTGTAAAATACAAATGACCATGAACAAAGATTTTGGTGTTCAGATTGTTTGCTCCCTGGTGTGAGCTGATTTATAGTGCAGTTAGTGTTGAACTGGGATTTTCGGACAAGTGAATGCAAACTTGAACTACAAGTGATTACTCCAGAACAAAAAAACTTTCTATGCTTCAAGGCAACCTTGTGCCTGGATTTTGTTAAACCTTGACTTAGAATGTCACAAGTGTGGGCTTGCCACTTCATGGTTGAGATTAATTAACCCTAGAATTTATGGCTTTATTTTCATTTGGCCTCTGACAAAGTCATAATGTTGTGGTGAATGCAAGTAAATTTGTAAATGCAATTTCCATGCCTTTTATTTTACTTGAAACTTTCTTAACACTGTGCAATGAATATGGATCCCTGGTATGGTGATTATTGTTTTTGTACAAGTATACTGTAAGGTAAATACATCACAAAGAGAATATCATTTATAATTTGGCATGAATGTGTTTAAAAATTTCACTTAGATGTCAAAAATTATGTATGTTTGTTATAGTTACAGCAGTAATAATAGTTGTAATAGAGTAGACCTTCAGTATCGTTGACTTGCAGTGTGCTGTTCCTCATATGCAGCTTTGAATGTGTACACACCATTATTTTTTATGCAGTGCTGGTTCTTACGTTTGTTGTCACTTTTCGGCCTGTCTCACACATCACATGCACTAGTTTTTTCCACTCAGCAGTGTCAGATTACCAGAGCATTTCTAGTGAGAGATTCTCAGACCAGTTCTTTGGTGGTTTTTTGATTATTTTTAATCTTTTACAGCCAAGTAGTGTGCTCTGTCATATGCTTTTTTATATGCTCCATATAATCAGAATGGGTTCCTTGCATGAAACCTAGTTCTGGAAGCAGATTAAATTTACAAGAAACAAACTCTGCTGAACTGAGTGGGGTCTTGCACCATTATGTGTTGTGTTAAAGTTGATAGTTTCTTCACTGATGGTGCTGATGGAGAAGGAACAGTGGTGTGATGAAGAGCTGACTTATGGAACCACATCTCTGGTCTTTATGATGCACTTCCTCTCTTAAATACTCCAGAATGTCTGTGTGTCCCACTGGACGATATGCATGGAGCATGACCTTAAATGTTGAAAAATACAACCCACATTGCCTTCACTTGGTAGCTGGATGTTCTTACAGTTTTGTTTGGGGAAATGAGCTTGTTGTGCACTACAGACTTTGTCTGTTACTTTTACAGTCATACTGGGACACCCATGATAACTTTGGCCAGAAAGTGTGGACATTTGTCAATTTATCCACCAAGGTCATTGCAGTTTCAACTCTTAATTTTTTGGTCACATGTCAGAACTTGGTCACCATTTTCACATAAACATCTTTCTTGTGTCCAAATCATCACTTAAAACTTTGTGAATTGATTCCTTATTCATGCTGAGTGTATCAGCCATCATTGTACAATAGATTTCATACTTTATTATGTCGTCATTGGATTTTGTAGTTTGGGGTCAACCATATTTTGGATTATTTTGCCTGTCTCCTCAACCACCTGTGAATCTTTTATGCAATTCAAGTATGTCAGTGTGAGAAGTGCTGTGTTACTCTAAACGCCTGTCAACATGATGTAAGTTTCAGTTGCAGTTTTGTTGGATTTGGGATGTTATGACCTGCTCAAAATTGCTATTACATTTTCTGGCAGGGGTGATGAAACATGTCTCACACAACTGGGTGTAACATAAATACTTTGTACCAAATGAAGATACGCAGATGATTCTTAGAATCAAGCAAGACCATGCTAAACAACTGTTTTATCTATTTGATTGTGGTGAGGGTGTTGTGTATGCTAAATTTTCACTCCTGTTTCATTCTTGCCAGACTGCATATGTTGAAGATTCATCTAATTGGTAGACGTGTAGATACATGCATCAGACCGGAATTTGTTACTGATTTATGATATCTCTCATCATTTCAGTACAGTTTATTTTAAGAAAATCATGGGCAAAGAATGGGTACTATAGCTACTGCCTGATGTAATGAACTGGTGTTCTCAATTTGCATTGTCATATTCTCTAATTTGTTCGAATAATGTGCTATGATGAAGCGAGCACTGACCACTAATATTCTGATGAACTTGTTTGCTGATTTCCAGATGTTGACCTTACGAGAGAAAATAGAAGAGCTGAATAAACAGTATAAGGAACAGTGTGAGGTCATGGGTCCAAGAGACATTGCTCAGGAATTTGCTTTACGTTCTAAACTAAAGGATATTAAAAACAGCTGTCGAGTAAGTGTGTTATGTAGGGCTCATTAGCCAGTCAACTGAGCTGCAGTATTTTGCCTATTGGTTGTTGATGACAGATCCATGTGAAGTTTTCTGTTTCTGGACCAGTAAATATAGAACAGCACTGATAATGGTCACACAACAGTAGTGCCCATGAGTTGTACTTGGGAGGTATCCATTTCAGTTCTCAGTTGGATTAATAGCTGCTGTTACTAATGTTTTATTTTTGTATTTTTCCTCGGTGTTTCTAGTAGACAAATACTGGGACAGAATCTCAGTGTAGGCCATGATTACTTGCTCTAAGTTCTTACCTTCTTGCCATTCATTCTCTGATTCATTGTTTTGTAACTTATGCATTTGTATGGTGTGCCAGATTCATTTCATAGTCTGTCTTACAACAGGTCTCTAATCTTTTCTAAAGCGAGTTCTCCACAGAGTGCAATATAGTGCTTTCTCATTCAGTTTCCAGTATCCTCTCATTTCCTTAAGTTCATCCAGTAGCTGTTTATGTCTTCTTCCTCATCTTTCTGTTACTTCTGTCCTTCCTTCCTCTATCTTTCCTTCAGTAATGTGTTTTAGAAGGCAGTTCCTTCACAGGATGAGACCAATCCAGGTAGATGTCCTCCTTTGTATTGTACATAGGATATTACTTTCCTCCTTGACTCCCTGTAACGCCTCTGCATTTTTCACGTGATTGGTCCATTTGATCTCCATCTTTCTCCAGCACCACATTTCAAAACTTACTGGGTATGTACAAGGGTAAGTCAAATGAAAACCTCAAATATTGTAATATAATTGTGTGTTAATTTTTAAGGTTTTCAGTTTACTCTCCCACATTTGATCTATTTTCCAGCATCCTAGTTTCAGCACCATGCAAAACTTTGATCCCGATTGGCCCTCTACTAGTTTCTGCTTTAAGTTTAAGTCCAATTTGCTGGTAAAGAACGTTTCTTTTTGCTGAATGCCTCCTTTACCATGGCAATACTGGATTTGATTTCAAGTGTACACCTTGCTTTACTTGTTATTAGGCTACTCAAATGTGTATCACATTAGGCAGAAAAACTGAAACTGCACCTTTATTCTTATCCATAATCTTTTGTACCATGTTTCTCAGCTGTCTTAAGAATTTGTATTATGACAAAAGGTTTATGAAATTCCCTTGTGGTAAGGTGATTGCCAAATTTAATAAATTTTTCATTTGCTCTACTTAAAATGTAGACTCTTTTTAAATGAAATAAGGTAAGAAGAATAGTGACTGGCATCTGTGTGCAAAAGTGATTACATCAGTAGTGGTGATTTTCATTGCAGGAGGCGTAATTAAATGGGATTAAAGGGCCATACTTACCCAAATATAAGATGAGGATTTTTTTCCTAATTTATTATCTGAAAAATGGACGGCCACCTTGTAATTCTGTACAAAGTTAAACAGTTGATATTATCATTCCATATGTTATTGATTGCAATGTTCCATATAGGTACTTTCCTGAAAATTGGGTACATGTATTATATTGATACTAACCAAGGAGCTTTGATTATGCAGCACTCTTGACAGGGAGTTGTCAGTTGCCTGTGTGTGATTTTGTTCCTCTAACATGAGAGGAGTGGCTGTAAAGGTCCACACATTCTTCATTCTGACTCATGAGTATGGTAGTTAGCTTCATGCTTTAGCTATGTCCTATGCCTCCTAGTTTTAAATATGTCTGGGCCTGGCCCACATACCCTTCAGAACCAAATTTATGAATCTGCACACGGGGTTTTGGTAAAGATACTATTCACACAAGAACTGAAGCAAGAAATTTGAGCAGCTCTGCTTGGCATCAGAACCCTGATGGAAATGGAGTTATTCTCTGAAATGTTGGAGTACATGAACCACCTGATGTGACTGTGAAGTCCAAGATGATTTTATAGAAACTAGGGTATTTCAGAATTTCCAGTGGTAACCACCAGTGATTTTTGATGCCAACAATTTGAAAATGGTTTTGCTTAACCCATATTCTCCGGAGACTGATAGGTTCATTGATATAAAACACAAAGGTGTGTATTATGTACTTCAGTAAATATACGCAATTAAAACTACAACATCAATTTAAAGCAAACATACATTAAAATTTTGTTTACTGGTCTGTTTGTCAGTGTTAGTAAGTATTAGTAAGTGTTATGTGTTCCTCTCAGAACGTGTCTGAAAGCAGTGGTACATGATGGTCAGTTTGAGACCGAGTATGCAGACATACCCTACCTAATGTTAATTGTCTCTGTAATAACACAGCATTTGGTGCAAAATTGTTATAGCCAACAGTTTGGTCCATGGGAAGAATGTGGAAGTGTGTTAAAATTTTACTTTGTTCAACTGTTTTGAGCTATAGAAACAACATAGGCAATAATAAACCACACATTCTGCACAATGCTTCTCCTTTTATTCAACTCTCTGTCTTACTGGAACAATGTGAAGGATGCACACACCACAATCCCTGCCTGGGAATGAAAAAAAGGATGCAGTAAACACATAATTCGTGTGAAAATCCACTAAAATATAATACAGTCACATTGAAATTATGCTGCAGGACCATGGAGTTAGATGGGAACTATTGTAATACCTAAGTAATTAAGATGTCTAATTCTGGGTAGATGTAATGCTGTGAGATAAGAGTGAGGACATTTCTATTCATTGATTTTTAAATCTATGTGATTTTATGTTAATTTAAACAGTACTTAAACTATACTGAAATATCCCACCCATGGCAACTAAATTGTTATTGTTTTCAGAAATTAGTATTCATTATGGTATGTTGTGTCTGGCCTGGCCATCTTCAGGTAATACACTATATATATAGAATACATTGGAGGATATTAGCAATATAAAGTGCTGTAAAAAGAAATGGCAGGTCATTTTTTACATAAAGGATAATAATATATAAGAGTTTATGTTACTGATGTAAATTTTGAAGTTCTGTATATTCCAGCTGTTCAGAAGTTCGATTTTTTAACCAATTTAAGGTTATTGTATGTGAAGTACTTGATTATGGTATATGATTTTACTTTTTGAAGATTATGTAGCATAGATTCGTGGTTTTAAAGCTTTATTTTGAGTACAGACTGTCTGAGGGATTAGAATTATAGAATATCTGTAAAGGAAGTTTGTAATTTGTATGTTATGAGCTTGTTTTGTAGAGTGAATTGTTTTGAATAGTCCTTGGAATTCGTGTTTGTGACTACTGTGATCAAGTTTTGCAGTTATGAAATGCAGTTTTGTTGAAGAGATACATGTAGAGGGAAGGGTTGCGTAGAAACTGATAGATTGCTGAGAAATGGGAGAGGGTGCTGTTTGCTGTTTGTCTAGTTAGGATAAAACTCTGATGATGGCATTGTGTCACCTTACAACAGAATGTCATCTTCAGAGTTTTATCCCAACTAGACCAATAAGAGACCATCACCCCCTCTCAGTCCTCAACAGTCCATCAGTTTCATAATAATAATAATAAAAAAAAACTGTCCACCTACATATATCTCTTCAAGAAAACTGTGTAAGTCCTCTTTATACTCATATTTATTAGCGTAATAACAATAATAATTTATATCTCCCACTCTAAATCATTAATTGAAATTACTATTTTGATTTCAGATTTTTTATCTTCATAACTAGATCACAGTAGTCACTAATATAAATTCCAAGGATTTATCACAACAGTAAGAATCTTCACATTTCACTTAATTATTTTGAACACATTCCTCTTTCACCATCATATTCATTGTATCCTTTAATTTCAGTTTCCATTTTCACCATAAAAAGGTGCTCATAACCTACAGATTACAAACTTGCTCTATAGATATTCTGTAATATGAATCCTTCAGCCAGTCTATACTAAAAAATATAACACTTTAAAACCATGAATGTATGCTAAAGAATCTTCAAAAAGTAAAATTGTGTGGCATCATGAAGTGCTTTGTATAAAATAACCTTAAACTAATAAGAAATAGAACTTCAAAACAGTTGGAATAAGTACAACTTCAAAATTTATACCACTAACACAAACTCATATATTATTATCCTTAATGTAAAAGTAAGCTGTCATTTCTTCTTATAGAACTTTATGTTGCTAATATCCTCCTAAGTATTCTCTATATGTGTGTTACCTGAAGATGGCCCGGTCAGCCAAAACATGTTGTGAAGGATACTGAATTCTGATAACAATAAATATTTAGTTGTGAGTGATGGGTTATTTCAGTATAGTTTGTATGTTATCACAATGGGATGTGTGAAATAATGGTTGAAGATTATTTTATACTGTGTGAAAAACTCTGGGATCCCACAGTTATTTTAGCCCTTTAAACACCGAGTTAAATCCCATCTGCCATTTGCTAGCCTTATTGGGAGCTCACTATATTCTCCACGTTAGCAGTATAAGGGTTAATGGGGTTTGAAATGTTGTATGTTTATGTAATGCGTGATGATGGCAACATGTAATGGCTGAAACATATTGCAGTGAGATATAGGTGGAATAAAGGGAGAAATGTTGTCCAGACTGCTTGCTTTGTTTTTGTCTACACTGGGAGAAATGTTCCAAATGCAGACAATGAGAGCTTAGAAAAGTGTTTATATGTAACTGACACCATAGAATCCTTGGAAGGGAATTGAAATGAACATTGGGCTTAAAATAATTAAGGATTTATTTAGATTTTTGGCTTCATAAGCATTATAATCTTAAGTCTTATTTGAGCATGTTGTGTTATAATTCACAGATAAATTACACTTGCATTGAAATGCAAATTTTATTTTCAGACAGACACACCAAGTAGAATCATTCTTTCTTTTGTTGCTCATTACAGGTTATGGCAAACTGATTTTATGAGGGGGTGCTGATAAGTCCTTAGCCTGACCTACTGCCCAATGTTGTAGGACAGATGGTGTAATTGGAAAGAAGAGTCTGTTCTTGTGCCAAATTGCAAGTCTTTTCTTGTTATAGAGGCTGAAAGGAAGCATGTCAGGCAATGCGCGCAATTTCAACAACATGGAGACATGAGCTGTCATCAAGTTTTTTTTTCCTGCAAGGCAAGGCACCAAAGGAAATTCACGCCATCCTGACAGAAACATTAGGGGAACTTGCACCATCCTATGCCACCGTCAAAAACTAGGTGGCCCAGTTTAAACGTGGTGATTTTTCCAACTGTGATCCCCCTTGTCCTAATGACCAAAAACAGTGACCACCCAATAGATTATTGATCAAATTCACGACCTAATCTTGTGAGACTGCCGGATTTTGGCTAAATCAATAGCTGAGCAACTGGGCATCTCACGTGAGTGGGTTGGGTCCATCATTCGTGAAGATTTGGACATGTGTAAGCTCACCGTGAAGTGGGTCCTGAAATGCCTGAACATCAATCAAAAAAGTCAACAGTGCTAGTTGTCTGAGCAACTTTTGGAATTTTTTCGGCACGATCCAAATGATTTCCTGTCACAATTGGTGGCCATGGACGAAACCTGGTTATATCAATATGACCCGGAGACAAAGCAACAATCAGTGGAGTGACGGCATAGGGGCTCACACCACCCCAAAAAAATCGCAAAAATCCGCTGGTAAAGTTCTCGCCTCGATTTTTTGGAATCAAGGCGGCATTCTCCTCATTGATTATCTTCCAAAGGGCCAAACTATAAATGCGGAATATTACTCATCTCTGCTGGTGCAATTGAAGGACATTTTGAAGGAAAAATGGTGCGGGAAGGTCACCAAGGGGGTCTTGTTCTTGTAAGACAATGCCCCGGCTCACCGGGCACTTGCAACCCAGAAGAAGCTGGCCTACCAGGACTTCCAATGTCTTGATCACCCACCCGATTCTCCGGATCTGGCCCCATCGGACTGCCACCTGTTCCCTGGACTGAAAAAACAATTGAAAGGTCGCCATTTTTTGTCTGACACACTGGTCATTACTGCCGTGGAGACTTGTTGGACGAACAATGTTCTGAATTTTTTTTGAGTGGATTGCAAAAGTTAGAGCAATGGGCTAAGAAGTGTATTGAGCTTCGTGGGGAGTATGTTGAATAAATCCTGAGTTTGGTCGCTGTAGCTTGTTTCCTTCCTGGTCAGGCTAAGGACTTATCAGCACCCTCTTGTATTAATGGTGTAAATAAACAAAACTATTGAAGGTACTATTACTTATGGTCATGCAGTAAACAGTACAGTAGTATTAATTGGACTGATACTAGCTTTGTGCTGATGATGAATCTGCATTACACAAAGCTAGGATCTGGAGTGTCATACCGTAAAGACTGATTTTGTAACTTTTATTTATATTTCAACACATTTTTTAGTAAGAATTTAATAGACATAATTTAGAAATCACTGATCGTCATCATTTTTTTTTTCAATAGAGAAATTTACAGCAAGGTTTTGCAACCTTTGCTATGCGGTTTTGTTTTTCTTTGCATATTAATGATGTTTCTCTGGATTGAGCTTGCTCAGGATAGTGACAGGTGGCGGGTACTTGTGAATGTGGTAATGAACCTTCAGGTTCCATAAAGTGTGGGGAATTTCTTGACTAGCTGTAAACCTGTTAGCTTCTCAAGAAGGACTCTGCTCCATGGAGTTAGTAACTACTGTGCAATGACTAGGTTGTGGCAGTGACGTGTGATGTGTGTCAGTTAAGAAATTCATATTCTGTTGCAGGAGTGGGATCAGTTGGTGGAACAGCAGAGAGAAAATGAAGCTAAACTACAAGAACTGGAAGCATCACCACCAAGGTTCATGTTTATTTAAGCTAATTCGACATTGAAATTCCATTCATAATCATACTTGCTGGTTACCATGCTTAGTATGTAACATGATTGTTATTTTATTTAACATTGGTATGATTAGAACAGTACACATTTGGCTTGTTCCTCCCTGTTCACAGCAACACTAGTTGATATATCTCAGATTTCCTTATTAGATGCCTGAATATTATGCATCAAGTCGTATTAATTAAATACTGTTATCATTTCTGTCTTGATTTTATTTTAGTGACGTGTATTTATCATCGCGGGATCGACAGATTTTGGACTGGCATTTTGCAAATTTGGAATTTGCTAATGCTACACCCCTCACCAACCTTTCTCTGAAGCATTGGGACCAGGATGATGACTTTGAGTTTACTGGAGGCCATCTGACAGGTAGAATAAATCAGAGATATCTGCTTACATGTGCTTGCTTAAGCTTTCTTAGATTGCACGTTTTCATTTGACATACAAGGCTTTTTTTGCTAGATGTGATGTTCTTACAGCAGTGGTGATGAAAGATCATTGTCCTTGGTTGTTAACAACATTCTGACTGGTAAATAGTTACTGATTTTTCTGACAAGCGCTTGTCTGTAGTGTCATTTACAATTTATTGGTCCTCACATCCTTACATCCCAGAAGATCTTCACATTTCTTGCTTGTTTGAAAATTATGTCACTTAACATGTTCTCAGAACAGACACCAAGTTCACTGTTGATAAAACTGAGTGTTTGAAGATCAGTTGTGCCCAGAAAGAGAAACAAAACTTGCCTGTCAGGAATGCTGTTACTGACACCAGAAAGCACTACTGACATTTGAACTTAAACCGCTTTTGTTCCAAATGCTATAAACCGGGAAGAAAAAAGATGGTGATAGTGAAAAATTCCTTGTGAATGTTGATGATATTACCCATGTAAAACCATTATTGCAAATTTATGTGTTGCAAAACATTAGCCTGTTTATTTTGTGTGTAAATACTTTTTGCTTTGAAATGAACAAAGGCACTTTTAAGAGACAAATCACACAACATTACTTTTTTAAATTTACGTACTGACTCTACATTAATTGGCAAACAGTTGGTGAACTTACATGATTCTCCACTACTACTACTACTACTACAACTACCACCACCACCACCACCAATACCACCACTACAACCACCACACGCACGCGCGCGCACGCGCGCGCAAACACCACGCACACACGCGCGCGCACACACACACACAACACACACATGTTTGTTGTTATTCAAGCGAGGTATTCAAAAGAGGAAAATTACAAGAACAACATATGCCCTTGAGAAAGACCAGTTTTTATTTGCCTGACAGAAGTATGGGCATGCTATTGTTGCAGAAAAGAAGACCAGGTGCTCTACTTTAATGGATTCTTTTTTAGTGATAGTGATTTTAATTTTTGTAGGTATTGCTCTTGGTAAAACCGCCATATGTACAGCTGGATTTACGCTGTTCTGATGTTCTGTGCCAAACATTTCTCTTTTGTTTGTGGAAATTTCTGGCCATAAACTATAACTGATGATTTTGGACATCACATTTTTATGTAGAATGTTATGTAATACTGAATGTCTATTACCCTCATATATTCATGTGTCATGCTCTATAAGAAGGAGTTTTGGTGAAGTATGATACTACTAGGGTGTTTCAGAAAGTAAGGTTCCCTATTTTTTTGCCACCAAAATACTTCACATAATAAGATGCCTCTTTCTACAATTATTACTTACTTCATTCACGATTTTTTCACGTAGTCACCT
>Ga0123355_10005336_pt1 | contig 18775 bp, 16 predicted proteins | sample TergutEmb28metaG_3_FD_89872 | JGI IMG/M metagenome (GOLD analysis project Ga0123355, IMG submission 89872) | Embiratermes neotenicus P1 segment gut microbial communities from Petit-Saut dam, French Guiana - Emb289 P1 | ecosystem: Host-associated > Arthropoda: Insects > Digestive system > Gut ... | reverse complement strand
TTCCATTGCAGAAAGTAGGGTTGCTTCATTAAAGGGCGCCGGGGGTGCGGTTTTACCTTCTGTTAAACGCACGCCTTTGATGGGGACGCGGTCGCCACGCTTTAAGCTAGGGAGGGTTTGGGTGTCTGATGGGTCCTCGTCTTCATCGTTATCTGAAAAAACAGCCTGGTATCCTTGGGATATTATTACTCTGCCTTTAGCGTTGAAGCCCTCATCACCAATTTTTACTTTAACTCCCACCTGCTCATACTCAAAAGGCGGATAAAACACAGACAAAAATCGCGTTATGACAAGGTCGTAAATTTTGCGCTCTTTGTCGTTTAAATCTCTGATATTTACAGGGTGCTCTGTTGGGATTATGGCGTGGTGGTCGCTTACTTTTGCATTGTCTACATAGTTTGGGTTTGGGCGAATAGGGCTGCGGAGAATATGGGCGCAGGATTTATTATAAGGCGGCACCATGCAAGCTTTGAGCCGGTCGGGGATAGTGGGCACTATATCCGAGGAAAGATATCGAGAATCTGTACGAGGGTAGGTCAAAACTTTATGCTCCTCGTATAGGCGCTGCATTATGGATAATGTATCCTTGGGGGAGTAACCGTAGCTCTTGCTGGCGTCACGTTGAAGCTCGGTTAGGTCGTACAGCTTAGGCGGATATTTGCGTTTTATGGTTTTTGTTACTTCTATTACTGTGCCTTCTTTTTGGGATTTTAACTTGGCCAGGATTTCTTCGGCTTTGGCTTTATTAAAGCATCGCCCCGAGCCGCTTTCCTTTTCTACCCAAGATAAACGAAAGTTGTTTCCATCTGCGGTTATACCGTAGTAGGGTTTTGGTACAAAGCTTCGTATCTCTTCTTCCCGCTTGGCGATAATGGCAAGTGTTGGGGTCTGCACTCGCCCACAGGACAAGGGGCTGTTAAACTTGGTGGTAAGGCAGCGGGTGGCGTTGATGCCCACCAGCCAGTCGGCCTCGGCACGGGCCTTTGCAGAGTCTGCCAGGCTTACATATTGCTTGCCGTCTTTTAGGTTTTGGAAGCCGTCACGGATAGCTTTGTCTGTAACTGAAGAAATCCACAAGCGCTTTATAGGCTTTGTGCATTTGGCTTTTTCTATTATCCAGCGGGCTACCAGCTCCCCTTCCCTGCCTGCATCTGTTGCTATTATTATCCCGGTCACGTCTTTGCGCAGGAGTAAATCCTTTACGGTTTTGTATTGTTTAGAGGTTTGGGGGATAACCGTAAGGCGCAGGTTGTCGGGCATTATGGGCAGGTGATTTATATCCCATTTTTGAAATGCCTTATCGTATTCTTCTGGGTCGGCTAAAGTTACCAGATGCCCCAATGCCCAGGTTACTACGTGCTTTGGCCCTTCCATAAAGCCGCTGCCTGCTGGGCGGCAGCCTAAAACACGGGCTATATCTTTGCCTACAGAGGGTTTTTCTGCTAGTACAAGTGATTTCATAATTAATCCTTTCAGGAACTAATCCAATAATCTCTCAAAGTTACGGCGCGCATATATAACCCTAGCGATTACAATGCACTTTTCTATTTCGTTTACCCAATAAAACATAACATAATTTTTAACAGCCAGCCTACGGTATTCATGCTTTAAGGGCTTTACAGGAAAGTATGCAGGTTTTGAATACGGGAACTCTGTAATGCTTTCGGCTGCGGATATCATTTCATTTGCTAATTTATCAGCCGCTGTAGGGCTACCTAGTTCATTGCTTATATATTTTGCAATTTCAATCATATCTTGCATTGCTGTCGGCAAATATTTTAACTGATACATATTCTATCCCCCGATAGCATCTCTCACGGCTTTTAGCACCTCTTTAGACGAAAATCTATGATTTGTGTGCTCGGCTTCTCTTTCGGCTTCCAGTAGTTTGAAATAAACTTCGCTTTCGTATTGCATATTTTGGAAAGCCTCCATGCTCAAGACAACCATGTTTCCATAACCGTTTTTTGTAAGGAAAACAGGTTGGGCTGTTTCTTGTACAGTTTTTGAAATTTCGGCAAAATTATTTCGCAAGTCTGACACAGGTCTGATTAAGTTCATATTACACCTCCAAGCGCAATCTAGCACAATTGCGCTAAAATATCAACTATGCCGGAGTGTTGCACATCCGCACAGACCTAGCCCTAGAAAACCAATACCAAAACGAAAAGGGGTGGTTCAGCTGACCTTTATGCCAGCAGAACCACCCCTTTAACAATGCGCTAGTCAATCAACTAACAGATCATACACCATGCTAATCCAGTTGTTACTTCAGAGCCTGTTGTAAAACATCCCGGCGCATCGCATCTCCAAGAAGTGACAACCCTTGTCATACACCAGCCACCGCGCAAACCGTGCCAGCCGTGAGTCCAAATTATCGGACTCGTGTTCGTAACCACTACGTTCGTATGCCGCCCAGGAAGACAGCCATTAGACGACGCTGCAAGATTATTTACATCACGAAATTCATCTATAACTGTCCCAACCACTATAAACGACTGATCTTCAAATAGAGCATCTAAAAATGGATCAACGCCAAAAACGTGGTCTGTTATACAAATACGCTCTTCGATAATTATGCGTGTGAATGCAAAGTATGAAGACATACGTGCAGTATCCATTTCTACAACATCAAATAATTCATTGTTTCTAATTGACATTAACTCATCCCTAGAAACATATCCGCTTTCCGTTACCATTTTGACAATATTGTCAGGGTTTAAAACACGCCCTGAAACAAACTGCGGGCAACATTCATCGCATGATGGCAATGGGCTATCTAAATTATCACTATTGCTTGCTGACAACACTGCTACTGTGGTGCTTAAGCTTAAGATAAGAACCATTATTAATGCAAAATATTTTTTCTTCATAAACTAGCTCCTAAATTTGACTAATCCGATAAAATTAAGTCTGTAAAATTAGCGGTTAATATTTCGTCTAATGAACCCACATAAATATCACCCCCAACTCTTACAGCATTCAATCATCATACTTTTTTGCATTGTAATTATGGTAATAATAACTCCTCTTACCTAATCTTGTCAACTCTTTTTGTTGCGGGCTTTTACTTGTTGTTCTGGCATTACCTTTACCATAATTATTATGCGTACAATATTCACACAACATAAATTTTCCGAAACAGGCAATACTAAACCCGGTGATAAATATGAATATAAACAAAAACATCCGCACAGACCTAGCCCTAGAAAACCAGGAACATATAAACGAATGTGGTGGCGAACTTAGCGGCGTAGAAGTTACCACAGAAGAAGACTCAGAGCTTGGTATAACCGTAACCTGGGTAAAAATAACCGACGAAACCGGGGCCGCAGCCATGGGCAAGCCTATAGGCAACTACATTACAATTGAGTCCGCCGCCATGAAGGAAAACGACACAGAGGCCCATGAAGAAATAGTAAAAATCTTGGCTCGCAAGCTGGGCAAGCTCCATAATTTACAGCCAAACGCCGTAATATTAATAATTGGCCTAGGCAATCGGCAGGTAACGCCGGATGCACTAGGCCCAAAAGTATGCGAAAAAATATTAGTAACCCGCCACCTGGGAGAAGACACGCCTTTAGACCTCCAAGGCCGAGTACGAGCGGTTAGCTCCCTCTCCCCTGGGGTTATGGGGCTTACAGGGATAGAAACAGCTGAAATCGTAAAAGGCGTGGTGGAAAAAATACAACCAGATATGATTATTGCAATAGACGCCCTTGCAGCCCGGCGCACCAGCCGTATAAACGCCACAATCCAAATGTCAGACGCGGGGATTAACCCAGGCAGCGGCCTTGGCAATAAACGGGCATCAATTAATCAAAACACCATGGGTGTGCCAGTTATTGCCGTGGGCGTGCCAACGGTTGTAGATGCAGCCACCCTGGTAAACGACACAATGGAACGGATGCTAGACGAAATGGCAGACGCCGCCCCAGACGAGGGCGCCTTTTATGATATGCTTCGTGGCTTGCAAGAGAACGAACGATACGGGCTTATAAAGGAAATCTTAGACCCATACGAAGGCAATATGTTTGTAACCCCCAAGGACGTAGACGCGGTTATAGGGCGGCTGGCAAATATTATCGCCAGCGGGTTCAATATTGCGCTGCATCCCGGGATAACCCAGGAAGATGTTAATCGGTATTTGAATTAGTGCCTGCTGTCCGATTCACAATGTCCTGCACGACGAAACTCAGCAACGCAAACTTAAAGCAAAAAAAAGGTTTTCCAGAAACGACAACCCAAATAGATTGCGCTTCGCGATACATCACCCTGTGTTACGCAGCCCTGCGATAATACCATTAATCGTTAGCAAAATCTGCGTTATTAGTTTGCCTTCATCCTCTTCGCTAAGATTCTCGCTACCATGCAACTCTTTAAGCAGCTCCACCTGCAAAAAGTTAAGAGGGCCAATATGGGGTGCCCTAAACAGCATCGACTCTCTAAAAAGAGGGTAATGGGCCAATAGTTCATCAACCTGGGAAATAAGCAGCACGATTTCCTTGGTTTTTACATATTCCTCTTCAATATTTGCAAAAATCCGCTTGGCGGCTTCTTGATTTTTTGCAAGTGGGATGTAGGCTTTTGCTATTTGCAAATCTGCCTGCATCAATGCAGTATGAAGATTAGTTATAATGGCAGTAAAAAGAGGCCACTCCTTATACATTTTACGCAAGATTTCAAGATTATCACTTTTTGCATTTGCAAAAGTCTGTAAGGCAGTACCTGCCGCATACCATCCCGGTATTAGTTGGCGGTTTTGCATCCAGCCAAATACCCAGGGTATGGCACGGAGGCTGGTAAAACTGGGCTTTAACACCCTGTGCATTGGGCGAGAACCTATATTCAAGTTTGCAAAATTTTTAAGGGGCGAAACATCGTTATAATAGGCAAATAAATCTTCATCTTCAAAAACAAGAGAGCGGTACTTTGCAAAAGCAATCTCCGAAATCTGATCCATAGATTCTATCCAGTAGGGTTTAAGATGTGCGGGGTCTGCTTCTTTGGAAGCCTTTAGAGCAATAGTAACTGTTTTTAACAAGGTTGAAGCAGCTTGCTCCAAGTTTCTATGGGCAATATCCGTAAGCAGGTATCTTGACGAAAGCACTTCGCCCTGCTCTGTAATCTTGACCCCATTAATAACTGTTTGTGGGGGCTGAGATACAATGCTACGGTTTAATGCGCCGCCGCCACGCCCAAGAGAACCACCCCTGCCATGGAAAAACTCCACATGTATCCCATATTCCTTTGCCAGCTGGGTTATATCGATTTGGGCTTTGTAAATTTTCCAGTTAGCGGTTAACGTTCCGCCGTCTTTGCTTCCATCAGAGTAGCCAACCATTACCTCTTGATAATTATTCATCAGCTTAAGATGCTGCCTGTAAATAGGCGTTTCAAACAGCTTGCCCATGGTGCCCTGGCTCCCATTTAAATCCCCTATTGTTTCAAACAAGGGGGCAATCTTTAGAGTGGTGGTTATGTCTCCGCTAGGATGCAAACGGTAAAGCCCCACTTCTTTTGCAAACACGAGAACTTCAAGTAAGTCGCTAGGGGATTGGGTCATGCTAACAAGATAAGTGGGTACAGCAATTGGCCCAAACTCGTCATGAGCACGCTTTATGGTCTTAAAGGTTGCGATAACCTCCCTGGTTTTTTCGGAATAGCTTTCGCCGCTTAATAATAGTGGGCGAGGATCTGTTAACACATTATTTAATTTTTGCTGTTTTTCTTCCTCAGACAAGGCAGCATAATCTTTTACCAGGTTGATTTTTGCTAATATTTCGCATATTGCCGCTTCGTGTTCTCCACTATGGTTGCGTATTTCCAGAGATGCTAAATGAAAACCAAATAGCTCAAGCTGACGTATAAATCGGTTGATGCGCCTAAGCTCGTCATGGAAGGGGAGGTGCTGCTTTAAGCTCTCCCGGATTACTCTAAGCTCCAGCAAAATTTCTTCTGGGTTTTTATAGCCTGCGTCTGTTTTTCCAACCTGTGTTAGCCTATGGCGCATAAATGTCAGGGCACGGCGATACACTTCTGTTTCTATAGGCCATTTTTGATTGTCTTCTAGGTATTTATTTTCCTTGGCATTAATCAGCTCAATCAAATCATCGCTTACTTTGATTCGGCTTGTGCAATAGCTATAGCGGTTAATCAAGTAATCAAAGACTTCTAAATACTTTGAGATGATTAACTCCCGTTGCAGCTCTAAAGTTTGCCAGCTAATATCATGTGTAACAAAGGGATTTCCGTCACGGTCGCCGCCTATCCAAGAGCCAAACCGCAAAAAGTTAGGGATTCTCCACTCTTCCTCTGGAAAATGTTTAAGCAAACTAACCCTCATTTCACGATGAATATCCGGCAGCACATCAAAGAATGTATTGTCAAAATAATAAAGGCCACTTCTTACTTCATCCAAAACACCGGGCTTTTTATCCGACAGCTCGTTGGATTGCCACAGGATTGTGATTTCGTTTAGGATGTTTTCCATAATAAAGCTTGTTTCTTTTTCGGTTAAATAAGGGTTATCAAGCTCTTTTAGCCTTCTACTCAATCTTTTTTTAATATCCAAAATGGTGCGCTTTGTAGTCTCTGTTGGGTGGGCCGTCACAATCAACCGTATAGAAAGGTGAGGTATGGCTTCTTTTATATCGTCTACGCTGTACCCTGCTTCCTTTAGGTTTACGATAGCATTTTCTATAGAAAACGGTTGAGATATTTTTGTATCTTCTAGCTCATAACTTAGGTTTCTTCTGATACGGTGGTTTTGCTCCGCAACATTAAGCAGGTGGAAATAGGCCGTAAAGGCGCGAATAACGTCTTGCCGCTGGGCAAAACTTAGGGAGGCAATTTCAATTTTAATATGGGTGTCATTTGTGTCACCATTTGACCGCCAATCATTGACTAAAGCCATAATCTTTTTAACGCTACAGGAAAGTTCTAACCCGCCATGTGTAAACAAGACTTCGTATAACATACTATCCAATAAGTCGATGTCGCGCTTAAGCAGCGCAATTGATTTTGTGTGATCCATATAACAATCTCCCCTTATACAGTCATTTAACTTAAAAACCGCTCTATCCTATTAAACCCTTCCACTATCCGCTCCATAGAAGTCGCAAATGATATTCTTATGTGCTTGTCGCTGCCAAAATCAGTACCGGGCACCAGTGAGACATTTTCTTTGTTTAGCAATTCCTCGGCAAAGTCGTTTCCGTTTTTTATATGATCATTAAGCAGGTCAGAAATATCTACAAATACACTAAGCCCACCCTGTGGATAAACAAAATCCATACCAGGTATCTTTTTTAGGCGTTCAACCACGTAATCACGCCGCTGTCGTAAGGAATCTGCCATGGATACTACAGAGTCTTGACTACCCACCAACGCCTCTAATGCGGCCTTTTGCGCAATGCTGTTTGGATTTCCCTGGCAATGCCCCTGGAGATATGACAAAACCCTGGCAACGTTGGCACATGAAGCGGAATACCCGATGCGCCACCCTGTCATGGCGTAGCTCTTTGATAGCCCGTTTATCACTATTGTTCTCTCAAATATTTCATCCCCAAGTGATGCAATAGAAATGTGGTGTGCATCCCGATCGAATACAAGCTTTTCGTAGATTTCATCAGAAATTATGAACAAGTCGTTGGAAACCGCCATTTCTGCAATTTGCAAAAGCTCATTTTTATTTAGTACTCTGCCTGATGGGTTTGAAGGGGAGTTTATGATTATGGCTTTTGTTTTTCTTGTTATGGCGCTTTTTATTGTATCAACAAAATTGTAGCCCATTGGGTTTACATAAACAGGAACCCCGCCAGCGACATAAACCATTTGTGGATAACTAATCCAGTATGGGACAGGAATAATCACTTCGTCACCCTGGTTTAAAATAGACAAAAACGTATTGGCTAAGGCTTGTTTTGCCCCATTAGAAACTACAATTTGACTAGGCTCGTAAATCAACCCATTGTCTGTACAAAGCTTATTGCATATGGCGGCACGCAAATCAAGTATACCTGAGACGTCTGTATACCGGGTAAAATTGTCGTTTATAGCATTGATAGCGGCTTGTTTTATGTTGGGGGGAGTGTCTGAGTCTGGTTCGCCTACGGTAAAGTCAACTACGTCAACACCCTGTGAAATAAGCTGCTTGGCTCTTGCGGCTATGGCTAAAGTAGAGGACGCTTTAAGATTTAAGACATTTTTTGATAATTGCAATGTGAGACACTCCTCTACATAAATACAGATAATCAAGTTGAATATCCGCTGTATTATGTATTTCTTCCCAGTGTAGCATTTTGGGAAGAACGCGTCAATTTAGACGCTGTATCCAATAATCGCAAAGCCATATTCTTAGAACCTGTGTTCAATAACCGCAATGCCGAATGGAAATGCTGATTTTTCGCCAATCGAGGCGTGTCCGACGTAGCTTGCCCATAAAGGCAAGCAAGGAGGGCACAACGATGAGTGGCGGAAAATCAGCGTTTCCAGGCGGCGTTGTGCTTATTGAACACAGGTTCTTATAGGGCTGTGATTAGCTTTGTGATTTCCTTACGCATGGGGTGGTCTGCTCTTACCAGCAACTCAAATAAAATTGACTCCAATGTTGTTATTATTGCCCCTGCTTGTGCCATACGATTCTCTGCATATAGGCGGTCGGTGTTATTGCGTGAGCCTATGCAGTCTGCCGCTACATATACACTGTATCCGGCTTGCAGCAATTCAAGCACGGTTAGCTGTACGCATATGTGGGCTTCTATACCCGTTATTATTACGTTCTTCTTGCCGGATTGAGTCAGCTTGCTCACAAACTCTTCATTTTGATAAGCGCTAAAGGTGATTTTATCGATGGGTTCGAAGTCGCCCAAGGCGTCTTGCAAAGCTGGTACAGTTTCGCCTAAGCCTTTTGTGTATTGCTGCAATACAACAATTGGGATACCCAAGAGCTTGCATCCTGCAATGCAGGCAGCGGTTTTAGGCACCAGTGCTTCCTGATTGTATATTGTTGGGGTTAGACGGGTCTGGATATCAATTACTGCCAATACGGTGTTTTCTGGGGTTAGCATATGTTGTCTCCTATCTATATCTTATGGATGATTTCGATTGTTTTATAACAACCGTCCATACCGCACTTTCTCATACATCAAAGTAAGTTCGTCAATATTTTCTGTAGCACGGATTTTATCAGCAATTACATCAGGGGTATCGCAGACACGAATCTGCACACCCTTTTTTATATGCCAATTGACCTTTTTGCTAAAAGCCTTACGGATAGGGTGCTTAACATCTGACCTAAAACGCGGCAAAAAGGCGGTTATATCGTTAAGCAAAAATTTAAGCTTTCCTTTAGCATCATCGGGCATCAGAGACTCACTTTCATCCCCATCTTTGTTATTAAAGAAATTCCTAATCAATGCCCTAATGGCAGACCGCAAGGCAAAAACAATAACAATAACCAGCAGCGATATTAATATGAAACTTAATATATAAAAGAGAATAGTGAAATGCTCAAGTTCTGCATCAACCATCGCTTCAGCATCAAGAAACTCCTCATTCACAAGATTATACTGAAATTGCAGCATCCATTCATCCGAATCAGGCACTGGCTCCACATGCTCCACATCCCTTATAAGAAGAAATGGGGCCGCCAAAAGCATAAACAAAGCTCTCAGCCCATGTATCAGGCCAAATGCACCAAGTCTGGTAATCCTCCATATATTGGGCGCAAACAGCGACAGCATACCAATAGCCATCATAAAGGCTAAAAAACCGCTAATAAGGGTATTGTTAGCGGTCAAGATATTTCGTATAGGGGTTGAGTTTTTGAGAGAGGCAGGAAGGACATCAAGACGGTTGTCCACATTGTCCATATGTATAACCATCAGTGATGCAGCAATAATAATAAAAATCACCGCAAAAAAGAATCTGTCTACGTCCTCTACCCCTGCTCCAAATATCACATTAATCACAAAAAACATCGCCCCTATAGAGGCTGGTATTATAACTGCATCCCTGTTATCGGGCCGCCATTCTGTTTTTGCACGCACCCGTATAGAGTATACAGCGCTTAAAAAAGCAATAAGCATTGCAGGAATGATTTCAGCAAGACTGCTGAAGAATATAAATGGTAAGGCAAGAAACAAGCCATGAATAATAAAAAAAGTCACCAGTACATAAACTTTTTTGCGCACCAAAAGCAAGCCCAAAAAAGGAATAGCCATAAATAAATACAACCACGGCAACTCATTGGCATAAACAAGGTGAGCAGATACCAAGAGGCTCAAAAACAGCAAAAAAAGCACCAAGTTAGATAGAATATCTTTTATGATTTCACGATTTATCACCCTAGCGCCTCCCAAACCTTAATTTTACTTGACCCACCCAATCCTATTGTCATGCTTTTTTCAACAGGCAATACAGTCATTACAGAAAGGCCCCGCTCCTCCATTCTCTCCAAAGCTGTAACAAAGTCGTCTCCATGATACGTAGAAATTATCACATATACGCTTCCCGTGTCCTCAAGGGTATCCATATATGCAGAAATATGTGAAGGCTTAAACGCCAAGGCAAGTTTGCCCAGGGCCTTGTAAATAGCATAAAGCTGTGGAGATGCGGTGCCGCTAGGTATACACACGTTTTCTCCTGTAAATGCGTCTCTGCCGTTGGTATAAAAGCCCACCATTACATCCTCGCTGATATAGTGGTGGGCAAAGGTAGCTGCAAGGCGTATGGCTTGCTCAAACAGATCGTAGTTAGGCAGTGACATATAATGTTCCAAGTTTAGGATAATCTCAAGACGTTTGGACGAGGTAGGGGCATGGATATTCACCATTAGCTGCTGGGCTACGGCAGTCGCCTTGAAATTAACGCTGCGCAGCGGGTCTGTGGGCTGATACTCTCGAATGCCCCTAAAAGTAAATGGGTCAGGATTAATAAGAGAATGTACCAGCATCATTGCATCCAAGCTATTGACCATCATTGCAAATTCATCCAGATTTTCTAACAATCTAGGAAAGACCGTCAATTCCGCTGTACATTCGATATCTTTGTTAAAAGATTGGGTATGCAACAGATTACTACAGGTCAGCCTTATACGCCGCAGACGGTAGAAGCCCCGTTTTCCACAAACAAACCGCATCTTGCGCCGTACCCGCTTGTACATCATAACAGAATAAAGGCCGCTTTTATCCAAATCTCCAACTTCAAGCTCACTACCCTCTGGAAACACAAGGTTTGCAGACAGTTGATATTCAAGCAAAAGCCAGGGAAGAGGCAGCATCTTCCTATTCGAAATTTCTGCGTTTAAAAACAAAGCATCCCCTTCAAAAGCCTCTTTGTCAGAAAACCGAAAGTCTAAAGAAAGGGCCCTGTCCCAAAACTTCCGATAAGTGTAAGCTTGCAGCAAAATCACGCCTGCGATGATAACGCCTAACACGATTATTAGCATGTTTTGCCCCCTTCTATCGTATATCGGTTTGGTGAAATTTATTTACTTCTGATTCTTCCAAGTTTCTACTGGGGCTGTAACGCTGTCTTTGACCTGGTCCAAAACAGTCATAGCCATGGACGACCGGCGGCCAATTCCACCTTTTATGATAAGTCTATGCCCATATACATAAGGCATAAGCGCAAGAACTGCCTTGGGAGAAACAAACTCCTCACCACCCAAAGCGCAGTAAGCCTGAGCCATTTTGGCAAGGGCCAAAATCCCCCGGGTAGAAATTCCAAGCAAAACAGATTCGTGACTGCGGGTTGCCTCGGCTAAATCAACGATATATTTGAACACAACATCGTGGATGTAAACAGATTTAACAGCGGCTTGCATATCTAGCAAGTCCACCATCCCGCACACAGGGCTTAATGCCGCAATTGGGTCTTTCTCTGGAGACTCATGAGCGACAAATTGTTGCAAAATAGCCACGCTTTCCTCTAAGGTAGGATAACCCAGTTTTAGCTGTAGCATAAAGCGATCCAACTGAGCCTCTGGCAATGGGAATGTACCCTGGGTTTCAACAGGGTTTTGGGTGGCGATAACAAAGTAAGGCGCAGGTAGGGGATACGTTGTGCCATCCACGGTAATTTGCCGCTCTTCCATGGACTCCAACAATCCAGACTAGGTACGGGGTGTGGCTCGGTTTATTTCGTCTGCCAAAACTATATTGGCAAAGAGGCTGCCTTTCCTAAAAGTAAACTCCCCTGACTTGGGGCTGTAAAAATTAATGCCCGTAAGCTCCGAGGGCAATAAATCCGGCGTAAACTGCACTCGCGAAAAATCACACCCAAAAGACTTTGCCAAAGATTTAGCAAGGACTGTCTTACCTGTCCCCGGCACATCCTCTAAAAGCACATGCCCACCCGCCAACAAAGCGGCTAGCACCAGTTTGATTTCTGATGTCTTGCCCAATATAACTTGCTCGATATTGCTAACAATTGCGCTTACATGTGTTTTTAACTGAGATAAATCCATGTTCTCCTACCTTTCTGTTCGCAAAAGCCCCAGGAGTTTAATCTCTGGGGCTTTGCTTTGTAAATTATGGGCGGTGGGGGACTCAAACCCTCGACTTCCACCACGTCAAGATGGCACTCTATCAACTGAGTTAACCGCCCTGGGAAAAACATTCTAGCACTTAGGGGCGGCTGTGTAAAGCGCGTTAGTGATGAGACTGCAACTCGCCAATTAACGTTTTCATTTCTTGCATCTTTATCATAAGGTCAATAACCAATTGCTGCCGAGGCGGCATCAGCGGCTTTAACGAAAGCAAGGTATGTTCAAATGCAGACTGCTCTGTAAAAGCATTTTGGTCATCTTGTGTTAGGCTTTGCATCAATTGCCATAACATTGCAGAATGTTTGTCGTCCATGATTGGCTCCTTTTAGTGGATTATAGACAGTATATGCATCCGCCCCTTTTGTCGGAACTTTCTATGATTGGCATATTTTTATCACTTGTGGAAAAGAATATAGATATTAAATATTACTAATACAAATCTCAGAAAATCACGACCACATCCGAGTAAAAAACCGGAGATATTAGGCCGTTTTCCACGATGTGTTGGCGACGACGATTTTTGAGATTCGTATAAAAGCCTGGTGACTTATATGAAAGTTATGCGGATTATTATGGCAACCTTATTAGCAGTTGCATGTTACACCGTGGTGTGCTTTGCCGAGGACTCTCCCAAAATTGGCCCAAACGGTGAAATAATTATCCAAAATGCAGAGCAGCTTGCCCATATCCAAGGTTTAGCAACCTTGTATATGGAAACAGAAGGAAAACAGGGCACTTTGGAGTATTTAACATGTCCCCTAAAATTATATGTCTTGGATAATGACATTGATTTACCCGCAAACTGGATACCAATTGGTGACATTTCATCAAACTCAGAATTTGTATTTAGAGGCAGTTTTGATGGAAGGGGCTATACCATCCGTGGGCTTTTGATTGAAGAAAAGCCCCAGCATGTCCAAGGGCTTTTTGGCAAAGTAGAAGGTGCGAATATCAGCAATCTAATTTTGGAAAATGCCGTTATCCGGCTAGAAAAAAACAGCACAGAAACCATAGTTGGACTGCTGGCAGGGGAGGCTTACAATTGCCGTTTTAGGAACATAAAAATTATTAATGGTGCTGTTTTTGCTGATGACCAACGTATTGAGTCGGTTTGGGGGGGGAGTGACTATAAAAGCAACGGAGCCATAGGCGGCTTTGTTGGGCGCATTGTCAATTCCATGGTTGAGAGCGTTTATGTAACCGCAAATATAAATGTGTCTTCTTCAGTTGCCGGGGGGGTTGCGGGCCATTCTGTTGACACCAGGTTTTATCACTCAGGCACAGATGGGGGCACAGTAACCGGGCAAGGCACAGTCGGCGGGTTTATAGGGCGATTAGAAGGAACAGGCCCTGTGCTTGGGTGCCGCAGCAGTGCAGATGTAACAGGCGGCATAGTCGGGGGCTTTATCGGGCAGGTAAAAGGCCCACGGCTACCAACCAATGCCAATCATACCTTGGAGATATTTCAAAATAAAGCCACAGGCAAAACCGTATCAACTGGTAAACTTGCCGGTGGCTTTGCCGGAGAAGTGTCTTATGCTCTTATAAAAGATTGTACCGTATATGGGGATGTGAGCGGTGGCACAATAATCGGTGGCTTTGTTGGAGAGTTAAACCAACGGAGCCGTGTAATTTACGGATACGCCAAAGGAGAGGTTAATGGGCAAATACCAGAAGGCACTGCGCATAAAACAAGTAAAATCACAGATAGGGCAATGGGTGGCTTTGCCGGAGAAATAGCGGGTGCTGCCTGCATAGAGTTTTCCTATTCTTCCGGCTCTGTTTTTGCCAATTATGGTTGGGAGGGCGCTGTTGGTGGTTTTGTGGGGGTTATTTCTGACGTGGGCGCGCCCAACTCTATTACTCACTGCTTGTCCTTTGCACCATGGGTAATAGGAACTGATTATGTACACCGTTTTGCTGGTCGTGCAAAACACCAGGGCATAAACGGTTGCTATGCTCACTTAGGCAGCCAGGTTGTAAGAGATGGCGAATTAGCCCATGTTGTGCCCAGCGCATACGGGGCAGATGGGGCGGACATGAGCAGCTCACAAGTGGAGAGTGTTGCCAAGAGGCTTGGGTGGAAAGAGATGGGACTGCCTTAATCCCTAGTTATACTCAAGCACATGCTGAATCATCTGATTAACCTCATCAGTACAGTTTATAGGGGTCAATTTTACATTAGGGTGCTTGTTTTGAAAAACTCGGAATATTTCATCGGCAAAACCCTGCCCTATGCTTTCTATCCCCAAGAAATCTAACAGTACCACTTCAAACCTCTCAAGTCTGGTTATTAACCTACGAGCTTGCGAACGAGAAACAAATACAGGCGATGCATCCCCGTATGCAAGCAATTTTATTGGCACAGAAGTTTTTGAAAAACCATATCGCTCTGGAGCATCCGTATATTGTTTAAATAATTCTGACATGGTTTGTTGATGGTTAGTCTTTATTCTAAAAACAACCGTTGTACCCGAAGTCGTTGGTACGGTTTCCTGCAACGATTCAAAGTCTGGGATTGCACAAAAGACAATTCCTTCCGATTCCAACACGAAAGAGTCACCGCATTTTGACGAAAAAAAGATTCCTTCCCCTGAATGACTATCGGGGGCGGAAGTAAATTTGCCTTTAGCCAATTCTAAGATAGCATACCGTTTTTCTTCGAGATTTAGCGTTTCAGCTACTTTTGTAAAAACACCTACCCCGTCATCCATGATGAGAAACAAAAGAAGGCTCTCGTTGCGCGATATCATGATATTAACTTTTGTACCGAACGAATGCTCAATGGCATTATTTAGTATTTCTTGAAAAGCATATGCGAAATTAGCTTTTGCGCATTTAGGAGCATCATGTATGAAACCAGCAACAAACTCGCTATAAACCTTATCCTCTTTTAATCCTTCTATATCAAATGTCACATGCTTCGTTTCTGTTGGCAATGAATAAATATTATTCCGACCGTCTTTTTGCTTTATTACTCTCCCAGATTCCTCTAGCTTCTTTATCATCCTGGAAATGCTTTGTGCTGATACGCCACACACATCTGCAATTTTTTTTTGGTTAATTGATATGCCTGTTAATGTATCGCTTATTGTGTTAACAATAAAGGTTTCTATTTCATTTCTTCGTTCTTTTTTAAACGACATTATACTCACCTCTATATTACATTATAACCATATAATATATTTTAATAACTATAATGTCAATTAACGTCCACTACACAATCAACATAGCATCCCCATAGCTAAAAAACCGATACTCCTCCCGCACTGCCTCTTCGTAAGCCGCAAGCACATTTTCTCGCCCAGCAATAGCCGAAACCAGCATAATAAGTGTAGACTCTGGCAGGTGGAAGTTGGTTAAAAGCCCATCGATAGCCTTAAACTCAAACCCCGGGAAGATAAAAATATCTGTCTTGCCTGCCCCGGCTATGATTTTGCCTGTATCGTCCACACGGCTTTCCAAGGTGCGGCAGCTGGTTGTGCCAATGGCTATTACGCGGCCCCCTGCGGTTTTGGTTTGGTTAATAATATCTGCGGTTTGAGGCTCTACGCGGCAGTATTCGCTGTGCATATGATGTTTGGAGATATCATCTTCTTTTACGGGCCTAAAAGTGCCTATCCCCACATGGAGTGTTACTCTTGCGATTTTTACACCTTTATCTTCTATGGCCTTTAGTACTTCATCTGTAAAGTGAAGCCCTGCTGTTGGTGCAGCAACCGACCCACTGTGGGTAGCGTACACTGTTTGATAGCGGGAGTCATCGCCACCTTTTTCTTCTATATAATGGGGTAGCGGCATTTCGCCTATCTCGGTAAGCAGAAGCTCGAAATCACCTTCGTATTCTAAAGCTACAACTCGCAAGCCGTCCTCTATTATCTCTAGCACATGCGCCTTTAGCCGCCCATCTGCAAAAACCAAAGTGTCACCCTCTCGAGCTTTACGTCCCGGTTTTGCCAACACTGTCCAACGACCATCCTCCAACCGTTCGTGAAGAAGCATTTCTATTTGAGCTTCGCCGCTGTGGCCCAAAAGCCGCGCTGGGATTACCTTTGAATCATTTATAACAATACAGTCACCTGGGTTTAGCAATGACACAATATCCTTGAACATAGCATGTTGTACCTGCCCTGTTTTGCGATTAAGGCGCATAAGACGTGAACCGTCCCGCTCAAGGGCGGGGGTTTGGGCTATTAAATGTTTGGGCAGGTCATAATTAAAGTCTTGTTTATTCATGGTTATCCACATTCCTTTCGTACTATCTAATCTCTATACCCGTATAATAATGCAGCAATATCTCCCGATAACTATACCCAGCCCGGGCCATGCCATGTGCACCCCGTTGGCTCATTCCTACCCCATGGCCCCAGCCTCTGCCTACTAAGGTAACCCCGGTACCGCCTGTTGTGACTAGAACAGGTGCTGCCATCTCAATCCGGCGCAAGGCAGTACCGTCAAATACATATACCACGTTAGAAGGCATTGGCACTGCAAGCCCATTAAGGTTACGCCAAAGCAATGACGCTAAATTTGAACTAACAACCCGCTGCCCATCTGTTACTGATACCGGCACAGCCGATGGCGTAGAGGCCGCCCCGGCTATGTAAAAGTTTCTGCTCATAAGCGAGCCGCCTATTGGTGTAAAAAAAGTTCTAATAGCTTCGCCAGTTAAACGCCACTGGCCCGCTGTACCTTGGACTGTAAGCTCCTGCACCCGCCCATAGGGGCTTGTCTCTGTAATAGAAAGACCCGTGGCTGTGCCTATATTGACGTTGGCGTTTTGTAACGCTGTAGTAAGCTGGGCCCAAGTAAAGGTACGGTTCCATTCTACAGGGTCGTGTTCTGCAATATCTTGAACCGCCCGCAGGTATGGCCTTGCCTGAACCCATACGTTTTCGGAGTTATCTGTGGAGCCGCCGCTGCTGGCGAAATATACCGCCAGTATTACCGCATTATTATGAAACATCATCAGCCCATGGGTCTCGTTGACGGCACGGGTGGTATTGGCGTGTTCTCGGCCTGTGCCTCTATAGGATTGGCAATGGATGCCGTCGCATAAATCAAAACCCTGGTGGCTGTGACCTCCCTCGTTCATGCGATATACCATAAATGTGCGGGATGCGATGGCCTGGGCTTTAAGGGCGTCTATATGAAACGAGTGGGACATCTCCATGGGCAGCACCCCATAGAGATACTGCTCGGTACAGATTACATTGATGGCGGTTAGCCGCCCACCCGAGGATCTAAACTCAATAATCCCCCGATAGGAATAATTGCCTAAGCTAACAGAACCACCCACCGCATCCATAACTTGAGCGCCTCGGCTGGTGTCGGTAAAGGCGAAAACTTGTTGATTGCCACTGTAAAGCACCACAACCCCACCTGACACCCTTGCTGTAAAACCATTTGCAGAATGCAATGCCTGAGACACTGGCAGAAACACACCGCTATTATCATATCCGGCAATAATCTGCGTGTTTGTGATATGGATGCTGTCCCGGTTGGCGTTGTTGCTAGTTAAGCCTATGCGGATAGTAGAGGGTGAGGCGACTGCGCCCAATGTAGTCGTTGCCGGGATAGCTGCTAAACTAAAAGTTAAAATCAAACAAATAAGAATCAGTTTTTTCATTAGTACCCCCTGAGTAATCGTCCGGGTTGTTTGGGTTGGTAATATAACACAAAATCATACTTTACCTATATTAATGCTTCTCCTACCACTCCTAAAACGTATTCAACATCCCCTCGACTAATATCATTGTGGGTAACAAAACGATATTCCCCATTGCTGCCTGGGTTCGACTTTATACCTTTTTCCAACAAGCGGGTCGTAAATACCGTATGGTCGAACCCAGGTTTATCTATCTTAAAAAATATCATATTTATATGCACTTTATCCACATCCAATGAGATATATGGATTTTGGGATAACTGCTGCGCTAAGTATTTGGCATTTTCATGATCTTCATGCAATCGCTTTGTCATAGTTTCTAAACTTATGAGTCCGGCGGCTGCTAGTATCCCAACTTGGCGCATACCTCCACCCAAAAGTTTTCTATATTTGCGGGCCTTTTTTATAAAGGCAGCGCTCCCGCATAGCATCGAGCCAACAGGCGAGCACAGTCCCTTTGACAGCGCAAACATTGCAGAGTCTGTATATTTGGTTATCTCCTTCGGCTCTACCCCCAAGTGTACCGCGGCATTAAAAAGCCTTGCCCCATCCAG
>Ga0123355_10005335_pt1 | contig 18776 bp, 19 predicted proteins | sample TergutEmb28metaG_3_FD_89872 | JGI IMG/M metagenome (GOLD analysis project Ga0123355, IMG submission 89872) | Embiratermes neotenicus P1 segment gut microbial communities from Petit-Saut dam, French Guiana - Emb289 P1 | ecosystem: Host-associated > Arthropoda: Insects > Digestive system > Gut ... | reverse complement strand
CGTTGCCTCCGTCAATTAATGATGGGCTTTAAACAGCTCTCCTATCATAAATAGGCTTATTTAAAGCGTATATCCCAGCCGACAGAATCAAACAAGCAAAAATCTGCGTAAGGGGACTTGGGTGATACAGTATAAGCGTAAAAAACCAGCCCCAAGCCGCCCTAACCGGTATGACAGCCAATAGTGCCACAAGTATCATAAATGCCAAGTTTGCAACCCAGCCATACCACTTGCCCTGTACAGACGCAAGAGTATAAACAAACACCGCAAGCAGGAGTAAGAAGGAAAACTGCTGGATAAATGTCACGACCGGCCCCCTTGTTGCCCAGCCAAATACTTCAACGATATTTGCAATACCGCCAAGGAATGCCGGGTCAAAATAATCGTGGCGCTCTAAAAGCGGCTCGATTGTAAAATTGGAGACGGTAATAATAAGCGAAGCTACCCCTGCCAATATTAAATGCGTAAGCAGGCTACCCCAGAAGAATGCGTCGCGCTTGCCGCCCAAGTTGATAATCCTGCGGAAGTTAAATACCGGGAGTGCTATAGCCACCAACACAGGCAACAACCAAAGGGTATTGGTAGGGGATATTTGACCGCTGCCGCTATATGCGGTGTGTCCTGCCCCGGTTGATGTAAAAAAACCGATAACGCTTGATATCAAAAGCGCCATGAAAAAGTTAAATAACACAAAATATAGTATACCTGCGGTTCTAAGGTTAATCTTGGTTACTATCCAGGCTCTTCTGTCCATTGCTGTTACCTCCGACTATGTTAATAAAGAAATCTTGCAGGCCCATACGGGTTATGCTTACACCCTCTGGTATGGCGGGGGTGTTTTCGTCATAGATGTGGGCCGCTATTATGCTACCGGCGGTTGTTTTACCTATGCAGTTTAAGTCCGTAATAAGCGGAAGCACGTCACATGCGTGGCCGGTTATCGTATAGGCCTTTTCGTCTATGTCATCCATGCTTGATTCCAGCAGTAGCTTGCCTTTGTCTATGATTATCAGCCGCTCGGTCACTTTTGCTATTTCGTCAATTAGATGTGTGGATACTATTATTACCCGCGGGTGGGCCTGATAGCTATCCAATAGTAAAGTGTTAAATTGGTGCCGCATTATCGCGTCAAATCCCAGTACCGGCTCATCCAGAAGCACCACTTTGGACTTGTTGGCCAAGGCCAATATAGTGGTTACCATAGTTTTCATACCCAGTGACAGCTTTTCGAATTTCTTTTTATAATCCAGTTCAAACCGCGCAATCATTTCCTCTGCAAACTCCCGGTCAAAGTTGGGTTGAAGTTCGGCGGCCATGTCTATTAGTTTGGACACCCGCAGGTTAAACTGCACCGCGCCGCTTTCGATATAGTTCACATCCTCTGGCATCTTACCGGGGGATATTTTTTTGCCATCTATCATTATTTGGCCTTCCGTGGCCGGGACGCGGCCTGCCAGCATTTTAAGCAAAGTGGTTTTGCCGGCACCGTTGCGGCCAAGCAGGCAGTAGATGCCGCTTTGCGGGATATCCAGAGATACTTGGTCTATCGCGTCTTGTTTGCCGTATCTCTTTGTTACGTTGTTTAGCTCAATCATTTTGTTCTCCTCTCAGGCGAATTTCGCTTATTAACTCTTCCAGGGGGATACCCAGGGTTTTTGCTTCCTCCAGCACTGCGGATATTGTGTGGTTTAGAAAGATATCCCGCCTGCGCGCGGCTATTTTCGTCCTTGCCCCTTGGGCTACGCACATACCTATCCCCCGCTTTTTGTAGAGGATCCCCGCGTCGGTTAACTTACTAACCGCCTTCATCGCTGTTGTGTGGTTTACGGAATATACCTTGGCTATCTGAGTCGTTGAGATGATTAGCTCATCTGTTTGGTATGCGCCGGTTATGATGTCACTTTCTATCCTCTCCATGATTTGCATGAAGATTGGTTGGCTGTCGTTCAAATTGGGTGTCCCCTCTTTCGCAGTCAATTATCCAGTTAATGACTTAACTCATTAACTGGATAATATCTCGAAAAGATATCCATGTCAACACAATAATCTATAAAAATGCAAAGGGGCTGTCACGTTAAGCAGTTTTATGAATAATAATGCGTTGTGCTCGTCATTCGAGGAGCGAAGCGACGAAGCAATCCAGGAATTTAAGGATTTCGACATTCTTGGAATGCTTCGCTTTGCTCGCAACGGCGGCGTCTTGCATATTTATTCAATGTTTTTGCTTAACAAGGCAACCCCTTTGCATACCGTAGTAACAGGTTTATGTTGCTGTATTCGTGGTTAAAAACCCCTCTCACCAAATTGACATAGCTGAAAGCCTCTTATTTTTAAGACCTGTCGTTTATCAAATCAAGCCTTATTCGTAATAAATTAGTATAAAAATCTTTTTGCACTTGCGGCATTACGGCCAGCATCCCGTTTTGCTCGGGTATGCTATAAATAATCGCCTCTACTTTTGCTAGGTCTATCATACTTATAAAGCGTGTGACAGCTTCCGCGCAGTCTTTGTTTCCACCGTTTGTAATATAGTCAAACGGGTTGATTTTATGCCCTTCGTTATCAAGCCCGGTGTACTTATAGGTGCTTTCTATGTTATACGCGTCATTTTTCATATCTGCTACGTTACCAAGCCTTTTATGCATTTGCGCAATTCCACGTTTATTAAAGAAAGCATTGCCGTTATCATAAACCGGGGCCAAGGTATGTTCTCTGCTTATGGCATCGATTAAAATACCCCAATTTCCATTGTTGCGGTCATTGTTACCAATAAAGGCATCAACTACAAACATGTCCCAAAATCTTTCCGTCACGTCTGGTAAGGCTTTCAAATCGTCTTGCCCATTTATTGTTGCAAGAACTTCGTCCAGCAACGTTTCAGAGCCTGTCCCGGAGTATTCGTCGATATCATTTGACATAAAGCTGTTTTTTAAGTCATGAAAAGGGATGAGATATGCTTTATCAAACATGCTTCCCGGCTTGGCAACGTTTTTAGTAAAGTCTCTGCAAGCGACAACCACCTTGTTTTTCCTAATGCCCAAAATTGTCTCATGCACTGGGATGCCCAAAACTTCATAAATTTTAGAACCGAGATATTCACTTAGCGGGCTGGTTGTGTATGATATTTGGGGGTTAACCAAGTCCCTTGTTGTTTTAGGATACTTGATCATCCAAATGCCATTGTTATATATGACAGCTTCTTTTGCTCCCGCATTACCGCCATAGAATATGCTTTTTGCGATTGGAGCATCATCAAAATTGACAAGCTGCAACATTGTTGGCCTCCTTCCCGTGCTACTAATGCGGTGATTATATCATTGCAATGCGTGTAAAGGAATCAATCTTGACAGCAAAACACATAAGCAGGCGGGACATTTCGCAGTTCTCTTGTGACGGAAATGTCTTGAAAGTACTGTCCTATAAAATCTTTCTTAAGCAGGGTGTACTGGAATGTTATAAAGCATCCGCCTTGCCTCAAAGACTTCTTTGTATGCTCCATAATTTTTGTAGATACCGCCTGGGGTAAACTCGCAAAGGGTAGCCCTGAAACAATATAGTCCGCAAAAGCAATATTATGCTTGTTTAAATACTCTCCAACATGTTCGGCGGAGTCGTTAATAATATATAGGCTTGCCTCGCCCGAATATTTCTCTTCAAGTAGCGTATAAAACTCCGGGTTGTTTTCAAACAGTAAAACTACAGTGTCCGGCTTTCTCAGTTTTAGTATTTTATCTGTAAACACGCCGGTACCGGCCCCGTATTCCACAATGCACTTAGCGGCATTAAAGTCAATGCCACGCATCATCTTTTCCGCCAGATACTTCGAACTTGGTAAAACGGCACCTACGGTACGGGGCTTGGTTACATACTGCTTTATAAAAGACAAACCGCTTATAATCGGCATGGGTAACTCCTCTGCAAACAAAATCTTTATACGTATTCCCCATTCTGCCCATGACTCTTTTATTATGTCAAGTGCTTTTGTAAATACAAAAAAGAGGCTGTTGCCAGCCCCTTTAGTTACTTAGTATTGTGGGTGTTAAAATATCCTGACTCCGCCTACTTTCGCGGTAGAACACATAATCCATCATAACCCGCACAAACCCGGCATCGGTTAGTGTTTTTGCGGCTTCCGGCGGGTAATCTTTTACGGTTATTGTGCTTGTGCCTGGGTAGATGTTGCGCTTGTTAAGCGCTTCCGCGAAGGCGGTAAGTGTATCTGCAAGCGCGGTTTCGTCAAATACACGCAAGGTTTGCCCTTTTCGCTCAAAGACTGCTACAGGAAGGCCCTGCTTTAGCGCAACAACGGTGCCGTATACGCTTGTGAAATGCCTATCCGTGCTATAGGGCAAGGTCTTGCCCCATGCTTGGCTTGGGTCGGGGGCGGAAAGCCAGATGGTTTTATCTGCCGGGTGCTCCAACCCCTGGATGGTTTGGGCGTATGCGTCCTCGCGGATATACTGCGCGCCGGAGAGCCCCTCCACGAAGTACCCGCGTCTGGCACGGCCTGTGTATTCCCAAACCCGCAAGGCTTCCAACGCCGCCGCCCATGGGATGCCCAACAGCGGAGTAGCGGTTTCCCGGCAAAGGACCGGAGTCTTGTCGAAAGCGCGGTTAATCCGCTCGTCCGTGCTTTGGGGCTTGAGCGGGCGCAAAATATCCCAGCGCCCGGAAGTGGTGGCAGCGATGCGGGCCGCTCCTCTTCGACGGCGGGATGATTTTCCTATTTTGTCTCTGTCCAGCCATAATCGCATTGCCGCGAAACTGTCTGAATGTATCAGGCTCTTCTCCATTAGCGAGAATAGGACTTCTTGTAGCGGCTTTTGGATTTTCATCGTCTCTGTGGGCATGGCGGAAAGGAATGACGCGCCGCGTTTTCTTAAAATGTTTATAATTATTTCCTCGTCTGGGTCCAGCCCCGCGTCATCCAGCTGTTCATCTATATCCGCGTCCCAGTCTATATCGCCATAGGCGTGGAAAGACAGGCTGTCACCGGATAACCGCCAAAACACTTGGCCGTTTTGAAGCAGTTTATCCAGTAACTCAGGGCGGTACGCCGTCACTCTTGCCGGTAATAAATTAGCCTCCCACTGGCCTGCTTGGAATTGGCGGTCTGACAGTTTTTCTATGGCCTGCTTCAATTGCTCTGCCGGGGGAGCAAGATTTCTTATCTGCCCGGCAACAAGCGCCGCGTAATTGGGGCCCGGTTGTGTCCTGACTTGCCGCCTTTCGGTTATTGTGGCGCGGCGGGCGCGCTCGTAGAGCTCTGCGTGGTAGTACATACCCGATTCCTCTATGGCGTTGCCTTGTTTACATAGAGTTTCCAAAACCTCGTGCGCTGTTTTTACCGGCCAGAAATACCGCTCGGCCAGTTGCGCCGCATCTGTCCGGCTGCGGTATCTTAACGCTCTCCGCACAATGTTTTGGCGGGCTTCTTCGTCGCAAGCTTCCAAGGCGGCTTGGTAGACATCTTTGTGCTCTGCCGCTATCCACAACCCCGGCTCGATGTACAGGCAACGGTTTTGCTGTGCCAGGGCCTCAAACCATTCCAGGGGTATGGGCAACTCCCCGGCTATCAAATCGCCTTCTATCATTAATAAACTGTGCAACCCATTTGCGTCCTCGGGCAACTTTTGGCGCTCCGAAATGCGTGCCAGTTGCCCGGGATTGGGTTTTAGTTTGTTTTCTACATCTTTTAACGCGTCTTGGGCTGTTTTAGCGGCTATTGCCAGTACATTGCCGGTGGTGGGTGTGTAGTTATATACAAGCTCTGATTCCACTTTCCTGCGTAGCGGTAAGGACATTGGAGAAGGCTCGTCCACTAACAATTCGCGCACTTTAACCGTGCCGGATTGGATATCCGTAAGCAATTTTTCCAGACCGGGTAAGTCCCAATAATCCTCCAGGCACTCGCGCTTTGTCTCGCGCATTAGGGGGTGTTCTTCGTGGTGGATTGCGTTATCCAGCATTTCGCTTGCGCGTGAGCGCTGTATCCATAGGGGTGTGCGCTTGTTTTGCCTCACGCCCATCATAAGCGCGCGCCCGGCGTTGTGGCGGAAGCTTATGTTAAACAGCGGTGTGCCTGGTAAGGCGGCTTCCAGTATTGTTTTCGCGGTTTCGGGCCTTACTGCCAGCAACAGTCCTTCCGGTATGGCTTTCTCGCCGCGTGCCATCAGTAAAATACCGTCGTCATCGTCGTGGCCGTCTATGTCTGAACCGGTCAGGTTTTTGGCCGTTAGGGTTAGCAGTAGAGTTAGCGGCGCATTAACCTGCCGCCCGTAGACAGAATGAATCATAACTTGATGAAGCCCTGCGTCGTCGTAGAAATGCTCCGCGATTATGTCTCGGTCATTGGGTAGCAGACCTGTGACTTCCAATTGCCGGTCTAAAAGTTCGGCGGTGTCTTTGGCAGCGTGTTCGTCCAGCCCCAGGAATTGTAACTCCGAAACCAAGCTTCCGTTATATGCCGCTTCTGTAAGCTTGCGTAGCTGTTCTCCAAACATTAGCCCTGTTTGCAACCTGCGGCTAAACTGCGTATGCCGCCAGAAAGGAGGCCTTGCGCCTGTGGATGAGTCCGGGGCTACGGTGACTGTATCTTTGGTAATAGACGTAATCCGCCACGCGAACGAGCCTAGCAGAAATTTAAACCCAACGCGGGACTCGACCACAAATTCCTCGTCCAGGTCGCCTATTTTTACGCCGCTTTGGGTCCTTGCCGCGTACATGCCTGTATCCGGGATTGTCCCCGGTGAGGAAGCGGCCAGCATCCGGCTGTAGGCATCGCCTTCGACTCGATCATTTATGCGGTCGTAAATTACGCGCGGGCGTACGGGCAAGTCACGCTCGTGTTCGTAGTCCCCGGCAAGCATATGCAATATACCGCGCACATCCTCGCGGGATACCTCCCGGAAGGGATATGCGTGCGGTAACAGTACCATCACATCGTCTACGGTGTATGTGCCTGCCGTTGCCATTGATACCATGTGTTGTGCCAATACATCCAGACACATGCGTGGCGGGCGTGACTGCTCTATACCTCCGTTACGGGCTACGTTGGCGGTTAGGGCGCAGTACAGGTTCTCTGAAACAGTGCGCGGGAACATATACATCATGCTAACCCGCCCTGGGTTATGCCCGGCACGGCCAAGCCTTTGCATTACGCTGGATATGGAAGATGGGCAGGCGATTTGTAGCACCCTGTCAATTTCGCCAACGTCTATGCCAAGTTCCATGGAGGATGTGGCGCATAACAGGCGGAGTTTGCCGGCCCGCAAGTCGTTCTCGGCTTCGAAGCGTTGCTCCTTGGAAACGCTTCCGTGATGGGTGCGCGCAAAGCCCTCGCCTTCCAGTTCGTTTATATAATAGGCCAGTTTTTCCGACATTAAACGCCCTTCGGTGAATGCTATAACACTCCTTTGGCCACGGCATGAGGCCACTACCTCGCGGGCAATTTCCGGCCAGATAGTGCCTTCCGGTAGGATGCCACCGGGGAAGGGGTTTACAACTTTTATCTCGAAATCTTTGTGCATGGGGGGCGCCACAATTTGAACCGGGGTATGGCCGTTTGAGAGATAATCCGCTGATAATGAAAGCGGCTGGATGGTGGCGGAAAGGCCCACGCGCTGCAGGGGTGCTTCTGCCAACGCGTCCAGCCTGGCCAGAGAAAGCATCAGATGCGCGCCACGCTTGGAATCAATCATGGCGTGCAGTTCGTCTATGATGATGGCCTTTGCGGTTTTTAGCATGTTTTGGCCGGACTTTGCCGTTAAGAGCAGGTATAGGGACTCTGGGGTTGTGATTAGGATATGCGGTGGCTTTTTGGCCATTTTGGTACGCTCGGCGGCTGGGGTGTCGCCGGTGCGTACTGCCACTGTCAATGGCGGGTCTATGCCGCATTCTTTGGCTATGCCGTAGAGTGGGCGGTATAGGTTTTCGCGGATGTCGCCGGCCAGGGCTTTAAGCGGGGAGATGTAGATTAAATGTAACTCTGGGTTTAAAACGCCTGCCTGCGCCTGGGTCATCATCTGGTCGATAAATACCAAAAATGCCGAAAGGGTCTTACCCGTCCCAGTGGGGGCGGAGGCCAGCACATGCTTGCCCGACGCGATGGCGGGCCAGGCCTCTTGCTGTACGTAGGTTGGCTTGCCCAAGGTGCGCTCGAACCAACTTACCGTTGGCTCGGCAAAGATTTTACTGTTTGAATTATCCATGATTGCGCCTTTCCGTTCTTAATTCATCTTTAGAATTGTTGTAGCTTGTCATTACGCTCTTTGCAAAGTTTACCGTCTTCCGAAAACACCTTTCACTTTACATTCAGGACATATTAAGTAAAATTTTGAGTAACCTGTGTGGCTTCTGGATATTATGGAAACAAAATTATTTGACAACAATGGCTTCCATTCAGCAAAAAAACGATACTCGCAGCTTGGACATATGAAAGGGGATTTTTTTATTTTTTTTGTCCGTGTTGTGGTAACACACACGGCCAGTACAAGCCATGAAAATATGCTAACCAAAATGCCCATAAACATCCTCGCTTCCTAATAAAAATAAAATCCGAAAGATAACCGTGTGAAATAAGCAGACTATAACATAATAAACACGCCATTATGCTGTCGTGTTAGGTAAAACAGCCCGCTAAATGTGATATGATATGTGAAAACCATCAGGAGACAAGCCATGACCATAAGAAAAACCACCCCCGCCGATTTAGACGCTGTAATGGAGATATACGCATATGCCCGCGCGTACATGCAAGAAAGCGGCAACCCCAACCAGTGGCATGATAACCACCCGCCAAGGACGCTGATAGAAAACGATATTAAAACCGGGCTGAGCTATGTATGTGAAGACGAAAGCAAAATAGTTGCCGTGTTCTATTTTAACGTAGAGAATGAGCCAACTTATAACGAAATTGACGGGCATTGGCTTAGCGATGAGCCATACGGCGTAGTGCACCGCATAGCCAGGGGGCCGGGCGCAAAAGGTGCCGGTGCCGCCTGCCTTGAGTGGTGCGTGGCCCGGCACGCCAACATAAGAATCGACACCCACCGCGACAACGCGGCAATGCTTAAACTTTTGGAGAAGCTGGGGTATATGTACTGCGGGATAATATGGCTGGAGAACGGAGATGAGCGGCTGGCGTATCAAAAGTTAATACTAAAGCAGAGGCGAGAATAACCGCGAAACAGACTCCCTCACCTTTATCAGCCGTGGCCGGTTATTGTACCCATCCAGCGTCAGCTCCCGCGATTCCGCTACGTCTCTAAAAAACGCATCTTCTAATTGCTTGGTAACGGCCTCATCCTCTATAAAGGCATGTGTTTCGAAGTTAATCTTAAAGCTCCTGACATCCATGTTTGCCGTGCCAACAGCGCATATTTTCGAGTCCACCATCAAAGTCTTGCAGTGCAGGAACCCATTGGTATACGCATACCCCTTCACACCGGCGCACATCAGTTCCCCAATAAAAGACGAGCTGGCCCAGTATACAAAGGGGTGATCTGGGTTGGCCGGGTACATAATACGCACATCTATGCCGGAAAGGGCTGCTATCCTTATGCAGGTAAACAGGGCGTCGTCCGGTACGAAGTATGGAGTCTGGATGTATATAGATTTCTTGGCCCCCATAATCATCTGGCAAAAGGCATGAAGTACATTGGGGTAACTCGTGTCCGGGCCGCTGGAGATGATAGTTACTTTGCTGCCTGCGCGCGCGTCAGCCGTATCCGCCACATTGGCCGCAAAATACTCCGGCAACACATCCATCTTATCCTCCGAAGCAAAATTCCAATCCATAATAAACCGCAAAAGAATGGGGCTAACCGCACCGCCGGTAAGGCGCATATGGGTATCGCGCCAATTGCCCAGCTCGCCCATCCCCAAGTATTCTTTGCCTATATTTGAGCCGCCTATATACGCTACCGCGCCGTCTATTACCGCCAGCTTGCGATGATTGCGGAAGTTAATCCTTACCGGCACCGGCGGGAGAAACAGCCCAAGCTTACCCCCGGTATCAAGCAAGGGCTGGAAGGTGTCCTTTGGGGTAAATGTACAGCCCATACCGTCTAAGAGCAGGCGCACTTCCACACCTTGTTCAGCCTTTTTAGCAAGCTCGCGTACTAAATGCCGCCCTACGTCGTCCCCGCGCAAAATGTAATACTGTATGAAAATATATTCCTTGGCATTGGCGATATCCTCTAAAATAGCGCCGAATTTCGTGTTGCCGTCGTGGTACAGGGTTATATGGTTATCCTCTGTGGTATCGCCTTCGTCGGCTCCCAGGCTCATTTCTTTGTAGGTATCATGTAACTCATCATCATTATCTGACTTTGCTAAGAATACTTTCTGCTTGCGGCTGTCTTGGCCGAAAATCATATAAACCACAAACCCGGCAATAGGCAAAATAGCTACCGCAACCATCCAGGCCCAAGTGGCGGCGGTGTTGCGCCTTTGTGCGAATATTACTATAAACATAAAACCCATATTAAGCACAAGCACTGATATAAGCAACAGTGTTGGCATATGCATGGTGTGGCCCCCTTAAAAGCATAAACAGATAATTATAGCAATTCCCCCTTTAAACGGTCTCACCCGAGCCGAAAATCGTGAACGCATCAACGCGTTTTCGGCGACAGGCGAGGCCGATTTAAAGGTGAATTGATATTGCAAGCCCAATAACCTATTGTGATTATACGACAGTATAAAAACAGTGTAAAACTTTGCTATAAAATATGCTCAAACCCCGGTTGATATTAATTTAAAGTTCTAATGACAGGTTATTGTAATAGATGACCACAGAGCACATAATTGAGCTGTGCTTGCGCAGGCTAACTTTGATGGCATATAATCATAATCGCGGCCTAAAATAGGCGCGCCCGCAACAATAGGAGATTTATAGGAGGAAAACAAATGCGTTTAATAGGCACAACTGCCATGGGCATCCGCCTGCCGATAATCAGCCCCGGTGACGATTTAGTAGAAATAGTAGCCGACCATATACTAAAGGTAACAGAAGCCGCCCCGCTTGCATCATCAGATGTTATAGCGGTTACAGAGGCTATTGTAGCCAAGGCCGAGGGTAATTTTGCGTCGGTTAACGATATCGCAACCGATGTACGTGCCAAGTTTGGTGGCGCGGAAGTAGGGCTGGTATACCCGATGTTTTCCCGCAACCGCTTTATTAATATCCTCAGGGGCATAGCCGCCGGGGTAAAAAAGTTGCATGTGTTGCTAAGTTTCCCCCATGATGAAGTGGGTAACCCCATATTGGATATTAACCGGCTGGATGAAATCCTAGACGCCCTGCCCCCTGGTATGGTAAGCGCCGCCCAGTTTAAGGCCGCCGCCGGTGACTACTCCCACCCGTTTACCGGCGTGGATTATCTAAAATTATATGAAGAAGCCGGGGATAATATCAGCATCTACCTATCCAACGACCCACGGGATATTTTAAAACTCACCCCCAATGTACTGGTTGGGGAAATACACAACCGTTTTGTTACCAAGTCAAGGCTTGAAAAAGCCGGGGCAAAGACGATATACACCCTGTCGGATGTCCTAAGCCAAAGCGTAAACGGTAGCGGTTATAACCCGGAATATGGGGTGCTTGGCTCAAACCTATCGTCGGAAGATGTGCTGAAGCTGTACCCCGCCCGCGCGCCGGAGTTTGTGAAAAACCTGCAAAACCGCTTAAACGAAAAAACCGGCGCAAGGCCGGAAATAATGGTTTATGGAGACGGCGCCTTTAAAGACCCCGTTTGCGGAACATGGGAACTGGCTGACCCGGTAGTATCGCCGGGGTATACCGCACGGCTGGGCGAACGCCCCCACGAAATAAAAATTAAGCTTGTAGCCGATACAATGGCAAGCGGCCTAACCGGCGAGGAAAAACGCAAGGCCGTAGCCGAAATGATTAAATCCAAGGCCGATAACCCCGACGCTTTTAGAGAAGGCACAACCCCGCGGGTATACGCGGACCTGTTGGGTAGTTTATGCGATTTGATGGGCGGTAGTGGGGATAAGGGGACCCCGGTGGTGTTGGTGCGGGGGTATTTTGACGATTATACTGCGGAATAGGGTACGTTACTCCGCAACCCGGTACAAATTCCGCACAAACATAGCCGCTTCTACACGGTTTATATACCCTCTGGGGTTAATGCTTACCCCGTTACCGGCAATAATCCCCGCTCTGGCAAGCGACGAAATAGGTAGCCGGGCATGACTGTCTATCTGCCCTAGGTCGTTAAAGCGGCCAAGGGCAGTAAGGCCGGTGTCAGGCTGGATTTGGCCCATTGCCATCATTATATTGTAAAGCATAGTCATCATGTCTTGGCGGGTGATGGTGAGGTCGGGGGCAAACTTGTTATCGCCAACACCCGCGACCAGACCCAATTGCTTGGCAATGTCTATATAAATACCGCGCCCGTACAGCGGCACATCGTAGAAAGGCGTGTGGGTAGAGTCAGGGAAGTCTGGGGCGGTTAGGCCCAGGGCTTTTACCGCGGCGGCAAGCACATATCCTCTGGAGGCGTCGCCGTTTGGGTTAAAATCTATAAGCTCGTTGGTTTCCGCACACATGTACATATTTATAAGGTCGCGTGCAACTACAAATTCTACCGCTTCCCGGGCCCAGTCAAAGCCGTTTAGGCCTGTTATGGCTGTAGCCGGTTCCGGCGGCAGGGGGTTAAGCCATACTCCGTTTAGCTGGATGCGTATCTGCTCCCGCCAAATGTCTCCTAAGGTGTTTTCCATTATCGCAAAACCCACCCACTTAATGCTGTCCTCTGCTTGAAATGGCAAGCGTTCTATTACTAATATGCTGGCTTTGGAAAGGTTTATATTAGGCGGCACATGGGTATAGCCGTCTTGTACGGTTACGGGGCCTACTATTTCCCAAACAGTGGAATTGTTTGATGTGGCGTAAAACCGCACCGCCGGGCATTGGGCGATTATGGCCGTCATGTTGCCGTGTTCTGCTGATATCAAGTTTAAGCTGTAAAAATTGCCTGTTATTTGTTGCTTCCATTTATAGCAATTCACCTTTAAATCGGTTCCGTCTGTCTCCGAAACCCCGTTGAAGCGTTCGGGATTTTCGACTCGTACAGGATCGTTTAAAGGGGGAATTGCTATATGTTCGCAGGCGGGATATCCCTCTGGGGTGCCGTCATATAATTGCCCGGGCAATTTATTTTGGGTATAGTCATAGGCGTAAGGTGCCTCGTCTGTGGCAAAGGCTGAGCCGGTTGTTGTAAAAATCGAAAGTATCATTACTGCCGCAAGCAGAACGGCGGTTGCTCTTCTTGTGAAATTTCTCTTTTGCATATGTTCCTCCTGGGTACAAGCTATGTCTTGCGCGGGGAATATTACCACATATTTCCATGCAATGCCAGTTATTTCCACCAACAAATAGTTGTACTTTTCGTCAATATTCTGCCTGTGAAGGAGGCATGAATTAACTAATGGAAAATAAAAAAGCCACCACCCTCACCGTTATTGTGATTGTGACAGCCATGGTTGTTATTACTATTGCCATTGCATGGTTAAGCGCCAACCCGCAAAGTATGGGATGTTTGGGGTACAACTATGATAATAACTATGCCCCGGGATATTACCCGGGCGAAACAGACCCGCCCGCGCCGGGTAATATCCCAGGCCATGCCACATACGGTACCCCGCGTGACGAAGAAGGTTATCCCGCGCCTCCGCCATACAACTATGAACAATACCCGGCATACAATTATGAAGGATATCCACCTATATACGATGGCGGAGACTACCCCTATTACGGCACCGAGGAGAGTGATTATATCTTCAACCCAGTATTTACAAGCGAGCCCCTATCCGAGGATATTATCCGGATGATTACAGGCGTAACATTCCACGATACAACGCCCTTTGGCTTTGATTACCTGGCATACCTAACCGTTACCCACGTAAACTTTGACGGGGAAAGTACACAGGGGCACCTGATAGTAGCGGCGGATATAGCATACGAGGTGCTGGCTATTTTCCGGGAGATATATGAAGGTGGCTTCCCCATCCATAGCATAAAGGTGATAGATTATTTTGACGCAAACGATTATTTATCCATGGCGGCCAACAACAGCCATGCCTTTAACTTCCGGTTTATAGCGGGCACGAATATCATATCGCGGCATGGGTTTGGGCGGGCAATAGACATTAACCCGGTGCAAAACCCGTATATACGTGGCGAAACAATTTGGCCCGCCGCCGGGGCAGAATATCTGGACCGCTCTTATGTACGGCCCGGCATGATAGTGCCTGGGGATGTGGTTTATACGGCGTTTACCAGCCGTGGGTGGATTTGGGGCGGGCATTGGACTTTGCCTCGGGATTATCATCACTTTGAGAGGAGAAGATGAGACCGGCGGGATAGATTAGTACTCCCGTGGAAGTTTTTGAAGAAAATATGATATAGTTAAGAAAATAATAATGAGAGGAATGTATATACATGCTTGTCACAACAATTAGTTTTCAAGGTAATTGCGACGAAGCCCTTACTTTTTACAAGGAGGCGCTAGGCGCTACGGTGAAAGATGTTGCCTATTTGCGCGATGCTCCGCCAAACTCTGGTATGGATGAGTCTTTGCCGCCAAATTTCGTAATGCATTCAGAGGTGTTGATATTTGGCACACAAATTACAATGACCGATGGCGGAACAGCACCAATAGCGGGTGACTATTTCTCTCTGATGCTTTCCCTTGATTCTGTTGAAAAGGTGACATCTGTTTTTAACAAACTCGCGGATGGTGGACATGTTACCGGAGCCTTGGCTCCGCAATTTTGGGCTACTCTATGTGGAGATGTACAAGACCGTTTTGGAATACACTGGCATATCTGCACGGGCTTCTAAGCAACGTAAATTTTATCTAAAAATCTCGAAAATTTTCTCAAAAGCCCTTGACTTCCCATTTCACCTATGTTTTAATAGCTCCCGCTGGCGAATTTTCTGCTACTGCGTGATTTTGCGCACAAGGTGATGACACACCCGGTTGCGTGTAGCGCATCCGGCCGGCTACAAACAAAGTCACATACACCATATCCAGAAACACATATGGAGGGACACAATGCAAAACCAAATTATCCGCATCAACGTAAAAGGTTACGACCACAAATTAGTAGACCAATCCGTAGCCCAAATTATCGAAACCGCAAAGCGCACAGGCGCACGCGTATCCGGCCCCATCCCTCTGCCCACAAAAAAAGAGGTAGTAACAATTCTCAGGGCCGTTCACAAGTATAAAGACTCAAGAGAACAATTCGAGATGCGCACACATAAGCGCCTAATCGATATCCACGCATCCACCCCAAAAACAGCAGATGCCCTAGGCCGTCTGGATTTACCCGAAGGTGTGGACATTAAAGTAGAAGTGAAATAGTTGAGAATGCCGTAAAGGAAGTGACATAAATGAAAAAAGCGATTCTAGCGAAAAAACTTGGCATGACTCAAGTGTTCGCACCGGACGGCACTCTTATCCCTGTAACAGTGCTGGAAGCGGGCCCCTGCCTGGTGGTTCAAAAGAAAACCGCCGAAAAAGACGGATATGCGGCCCTGCAAGTAGGATTTGACGATGTCAAAATTAAGCAAGTAAATAAGCCATCCAAAGGGCACTATGAAGCCAACGTAAAAGGCCAGTCTCCCCGCCGCTATTTAAGAGAGTTTAGGTTGGAAAACTGCGACCAATTTGAAATAGGCGCAGAAATTAAAGCAGACGTTTTCGCTCCAGGCGATTTAGTAGACGTAAGCGGTACTTCCAAAGGTAAAGGGTTTCAGGGCGCAATCAAACGCCACGGCCAACATCGCGGGCCATTGACCCACGGTTCTAAGTACCATCGGGGACCTGGTTCCCTGGGTGCAGGCACAACCCCCGGCCGTGTTCGCAAAGGTAAGAAGTTGCCGGGCCACATGGGTGCTGTAAAAGTATCAGTCCAAAACTTAGAAGTAGTAAGCGCAGACCCAGAAAAGAATTTGCTTCTTATTAAAGGCGCAGTTCCCGGTGTAAAAGGCGCACTGATAATGGTAAAAGATACAGTAAAACAATAACACTCGCCGGATTAAAGAGGAGTGAACCATATGGCAACAGTAGCGGTAAAAAATTTGCAGGGTGAAACAGTAGGCAGTATAGACCTCCCGGATTCCCTGTTCGGTATAGAAGTTAATGAACATGCAGTGCACATGGCGGTAGTGCAATATCTGGCAAACCAGCGCCAAGGCACTAAGTCTGCCAAAACCCGCGCAGAAGTGCGAGGCGGTGGCCGCAAACCATGGCGCCAAAAAGGGACAGGCCGTGCCCGTCACGGTACAATCCGTTCCCCAATATGGACAGGCGGTGGTGTTGCATTCGCCCCTAAACCACGTGATTTCAGCGTAAGACTTAACAAAAAGCAAAAAAGGCTGGCACTAAAATCCGTTCTTTCCGATAAAGTAAGCCAAGGCAAGTTGGTAGTGCTGGAAAACCTAGACCTGCCAGAAATCAAAACCAAGTCCATGGTGGATGTATGTAGTAAATTAGAACTGGGTGGCGCGCTGTTTGTGATGGAAGGCAGTAACAAAAACGCAATCCTTTCTGCCCGCAACATCCCAACCATTAAAACCGCCGCTGTAAACACAATTAATGTCTACGATATCCTTAAGCATGATACCTTCGTAGTCACCAAAGAAGCTGTGGAAAAAATGCAGGAGGTGTATGCATAATGGCTGATCTAAAATACTACGATATTATTCTCAAGCCTCTAATGACAGAGAAAAGCATGGAAATGCTTGAGAATCAATGCTACTCCTTCTATGTACACCCAAAAGCAACCAAGACCCAAATCAAGGAAGCCGTAGAAAAACTATTCGCCGGCACCAAGGTTTCAAAGGTAAATACACTAACGACACATCCCAAGAAGAGGCATCGCCGTTCGCAACAGCAGGGCTTTAGGCCGGGTCGCACGGCTAAGCGCAAGAAAGCGCTTGTAACACTAGCCCCGGGAAGTAGCGCAATCGAATTATTCGAGGGTATATAAAGTTTTCGTACCGCCCCTTGGCGGCATGAATTTAAAGGAGCAATCATAATGGGCATTAAGCGTTATAGACCCTTAACCCCCTCCCAAAGGCAAATGACAGTTTCCGACTTTGCCGAAATCACGAAGTCTAAACCGGAAAAAAGCCTGACAGTTCATCTGAAGAAGCATTCAGGTAGAAACGGTCAGGGCAAAATCACCGTCCGGCATAGGGGTGGCGGGGCCAAAATTAAATACCGCATCATAGATTTTAAGCGCCTTAAGGACGGGGTACCCGCCCGCGTGGCCGCAATAGAATATGATCCCAACCGTACCGCTAATATCGCACTCTTGTTCTATGCCGACGGCGAAAAGAGTTATATCCTAGCTCCCAACGGCCTAAAAGTAGGCGACAGTTTAATGAGTGGTGAAGAGGCGGAAGTAAAGGTAGGCAACGCCCTCCCCATGAAAGCCATCCCGGTTGGCACAGAAATCCACAATATAGAAATGAAACCCGGGCGTGGCGGTCAGCTGGTTCGCTCGGCGGGTAATGTTGCCCAGCTAATGGCAAAAGACGAAAAATACGCCACAGTCCGCCTGCCATCCAGCGAAATGCGTATGGTTCCGGTAAACTGCCGCGCAACCATCGGCCAAATAGGCAACCTTGACAATGAGCTTATCAATATAGGTAAAGCCGGCAAGAAGCGCCACATGGGTATCCGCCCAACCGTTCGCGGCTCGGTCATGAACCCCAACGACCACCCCCATGGCGGTGGCGAAGGCCGCGCGCCAATAGGCCGCCCGGCCCCCTCGACACCATGGGGCAAACCGGCACTGGGCTACAAAACCCGCAAGAAGAATAAGCAAAGTAATAAGTATATAGTCCGTAAGCGCGGCAGTAAGTAATAGGAGGAAATATGGGTAGATCGCTAAAAAAAGGTCCGTTCGTAGATGACCATCTGATGAAAAAAGTTGAAGCGATGAACCAAGTCTCTAACAAGCAAGTTATCAAGACATGGTCACGCCGTTCCACCATATTCCCGGACATGATTGGTCACACAATAGCCGTACATGACGGCCGCAAGCATGTGCCCGTATACATTACAGAGGATATGGTTGGGCATAAATTAGGCGAATTCGCACAAACTCGCACGTATCGCGGCCACGGCAAAGACGCCGAAAAGAGAAGCCGCGTAAAGTAGGTTTAATGTAGGAAGAAGTGGTCTGAAAATCCAATGCGGATTTCACTGAGCATAATCGCAAAGCGATTATACGAATCAGACATCCGATTTGCGAGAGGCCGACGAAGGAGGCATCATTAATGGCAAAAGGACATAGAAGCCAGATTAAGCAACAGCGTAACAAAGACAATAAAGAAATGCGTCCACACGCCCACCATAAATTTGCACGTATATCAGACCGCAAGGCCCGTATTGTGCTAGAGCAAATCAAGGGCAAGGGCGTTGCGGAAGCTACGGCTATTCTCAATTACTCACCACGCTACGGTGCGTACTTGATAGCCAAAGTTTTAAAGTCCGCAGCCGCAAATGCAGAAGCAAACCTAGGGCTGGATCAGTCCGAGTTGTTTGTAGAAGAAGTAATCGCCAACCAAGGGCCCACCTTGAAGCGTATCCAGCCCAGAGCCAAAGGCCGGGCCTACCGCATCAACAAGAAGATGAGCCATATCACGATTATCTTAAACGAGAGGTGAATCCATGGGCCAAAAAGTTAATCCCCACGGTCTAAGACTTGGCATAACCAAAGAATGG
>Ga0123355_10005334_pt1 | contig 18781 bp, 10 predicted proteins | sample TergutEmb28metaG_3_FD_89872 | JGI IMG/M metagenome (GOLD analysis project Ga0123355, IMG submission 89872) | Embiratermes neotenicus P1 segment gut microbial communities from Petit-Saut dam, French Guiana - Emb289 P1 | ecosystem: Host-associated > Arthropoda: Insects > Digestive system > Gut ... | reverse complement strand
TTGTAATTTATTTAATTCAAAATTTAAAAAAATTGGATTTGCTGGAAAAATTAACAGTATGGAATTTAAAAAAAGAAAACAATCTAACCCTTGTGGGAATAAAATTTTTTTTTTTTTTTTTTTTTGACTGGTCACATTCTGACATCACAGAAGGCAGGATAAACAATGTTCAAGGACAGTCTGTTCACACTCATTTGCAATATGGCTGATGCCCACCCCAGTTTGAAGACATTTCATAGATGCTATCAATATTCTGTGGAGTAAGAGTCTAATACAGTTTCTCTCATCCTATTCAATAGTGACAATGCTGGTATAAAATAAAATGTTACAGTATATAACTTAGATCTCAGATGCAATTACTAATGTTAAAAGAAATGTGAAGGTCTTTGGTTCCGAGCAGAATATGGTTGATGTGTAGGCAGTGGGTGCTTCTAACAAAGAGGAATCTTTAGGATCAAAGAATTTAAACAGTTCTGTCACATATCCCTTAATGTATAACAAATGTCAGCAATAAACTCTCACCTAAGTTTCTAATCTCTGCAGATTGCAGCTAACAACCCGACAACAATAAATGTACAGCAAAAGTATGTTAATCTGATGTCTTATTACTCAGAAAGCCTGATAATCTGGTCCTTGGAGGGGGGATTAGTCCCAGAACTGGAGTTTTGCTTTTTCCTAGAAAAAAGTTTCATCAATGATATAGGCTGTTCTCAGGGATATGTTCTAACAGGCCTCAATTGCTGTGGTGTCTCCTGATCCCTTGTCTCTTAATCCATCTACTTTTCAGAAGTGAAGATGCCAGAAAACATTGAAGGGGACCTTAATTAATGACCCTGAACCAGCAGATGAAGGAAACATCGAAATGGAACATTCCTTTGATTAGTTGTGCAGCCCAAGTATAGAAGCAGTAACAAAAAATTTCCTGTAAGAAATTGGTCAGCATAGGTACCATCTGAAAAACCAGAATATCCAATAACCTAGCACATGTCCAGTCAGATAAACAAAATTTTGCTGTACTTCAAACTGTATGGGCAATTAACATATTGAAGTTTGGGTGTTGGAACCAGATAATAATGGAATGAATTTATATTAAATACTGGGTTCAGTGTGTATGGCTCCCCATGTTATTATACAGTCTAATATAAAATTATGTTATTAACTATATTTTGATACTGATCATGGTTTACTTTGTTTGAAAGGTGAGAATACATAAATTAAAATAAACATTTGAGTTGAACATTTGAAATTGGACACTTTGCTTTGTATTACATACCATTATAAAGTGGGAGAAAAAGAGAGTAAAAATTGTGTACTGCAAAGAAAAAATCCAGTTTGTCTATAGGTTCATCCAGAATGTCTGTCCTCTTTGTGTGGCCTGAGTATCCATACTGTAATTCTGCCATGATATGGGTATATTTTAAGTAAAATGTGATTTTATAAACAGGCTTTCAGACATAATGACTGACAACATCACTGGGTAAAATTTTTGGGTTGATGGACACAGACGTTAGGGTATGGTGTAGAAACACTGTCTGCTTTTATGTTTGGTTTAATGAATTTTGCAAATGAGTTGGTTCATGGTAGTATATGTAATATCTGGATTTAAGAAGACTCAGAGTGGGGATTATGTTGGCCATTTCATTATATTATGAAGCTAAGAATTGGCATTACAATAATTCTGTTATGCAGAATCATTCTTGAGAAGCTAGCAGTTATTTAACAAATCAATAAATTGTCGACATTACAGGAAATCTGTAGCTTCATTACCATGTTCACACAAGAACCTGTGAAGTGACAATGTACTGGGGCACAGTTTTTATGACATAATGACACTATACTATGTCATTATTTATTACTGTGTTTGGACATCCATGTGTCTTTTCTCTTACATTGTTACAAAACCAAATGAAATTCTTGATACATGGGAAATATATGTTTAGTTATAATGCTGATGCATGAACCATGAAGTAATGCCCTTACATTCTGAAACTTGACATGTAACTGGTATAATATTATGTCTGGTAGTTCAAATAAGTTTCACAACATTCACAGTCTTCAGCTATATTCACATCATTGTGGGAATTCATATTGTATGTTAATACAAACAGGGAGCCAATAGAATGACTGTTTCCGTTGCTTAAACTGGGCTTGCAGAGGGAGCCACAAGTCAATTACTGGCCACAATGGTTCATGAATGTCTGGTATCACAGTGTGCTTCATCACAGCATTCATTGTCATGTTAATTTGTATGTAATAATTTATTTTGATTGTATTTGAAAAATCTTGATTTATAAAATATTTGATGCAAGGCTTCAAAAGTATGTTATGGTATTTTGAATTTACATTCACTGGCACTGTTGTATCACTTTATTTATTATCTATATTCTTTCTTAATTCAGTGTGCAATGAGGTCAATTTATAATGTAATTCAGGGTTTAGTAAAATCTAATATCCTGCCAATTTTTTTAACACTTTAGTTATTATTGAAACAAATTTTTCCCTTTGAAACCCCTCCAGTGAGAATTTAAGACTACAGAATATATTCTTTAGCTAGGATTATCAAACATTCAAGTAGTTACAGTTCAGTTCTTCCTTTCCTAAGTTTTCAAACAGGGTTCGTGCTAGTGATAACAGGAAATATGGTTTATTTTCTATGAAATGTTAATTGTGAGGAAAAAATGAACAGCAGATGGCGCTGAAAGTTACCAGTATCTTTCACAGATGCAAAAATGCCCAGGTTCTAATGGTTGGATACAGCACCTGGTGTTGATTGGATTTTGAGACATGCATTACAGAAAATAACCATGATGATTACAGACAGACATCTGCTGTGGGGGCAGGGGGATTTTGTGTGGCACTATGGCGTTTGACTAACAGTAAAGATGAAAACAATGTTCTGAATCAGTATTTGCATTATCAAAGCAAAATGTCTTGGAGTATTTGCTTTCATTTTCAGAAGTTGAACACAAATTGCAAGCTGTAATGTCAGTATACCACTGATGTAAGGTACCAAAACAATTAAGTGAATGATACAGCAATGTTTCTGTTAAATTCATGGCACTTCATCGTTATTACATATTACTTTGTAATGATGCAAGGATTGAAAAATTTTTTACATTAATATTTTAAAGTGTGTGTAATGCATGATTTCAAGGAAGATAGGTTATATTTTGAATATCTAGAAATATTTACTTGGTTATTTCTTTTTACAAAAAATGAACAGCATTTATTCTCATGTCTTCTTATTTGTTACTTTTACATCCTTATTTGCACAATCTGATGAATAAAGACCTAACTTTATGCCCAGCTCCTTGGGTTGCCTCATTGAAGGTCTTGGGGGAAAGGGGTCAAATGTTGATTTAGATCTTGTTGGGCTGCCAAGATTTGATGTCTTGAGAGGAGGCAAAGATACATAAATATTCTTACTTTTTGTTGGTGAAAGTGAATTAGAATGTGATATACCTACCATAGTTGCTGACAAAGGTGGAGTGACCAAGGGAGATTCTGAGGATAAGTTGTTAGGATTAAAATTCTCCTTTCTGTATTCTGATTTCATGGGTGATGGTGGATTATTTTTATCACACTTTGAGTGGGGGAATGAAGTATAGTTTGGGGGTGACAGATCTTCAGCAGAGTGTTTGGGCTCAGACTCATATCTTCCAGGTGGCTTGGAAGAATGTCTGTATTCTACAGTGGCTGGCACTTTCATAGAATTTGCTATTTCAAATGTTGGATTGTATGCTGTACTTGTGTGTTTGTCAAGTGCCTGGGAAGATGAAGTGTGGGATTCAGATTTAAAGAAAGGGAGGTTTTCTTGATTGCAGGAATTTGCTGGTGATGACAGGCCTGGACTTATTCTTGTAAGGCAGCCATCAATGGAACTTGAAGAGTATGATCGATTCAGGACCACAGTGGAGGTGACATCTGAGATTACAGTCGAATTAGGCCTAATTTGATCTCTGGTGCTTTTTCTACTAGTCACATCTTGGGTACCACCGTTGAAGTGAGGAGTTGTAGTTATATCAGGACGGAAGCTGTAGTGAAAATCTTCTGTAAATCCTTGTGTAGAAGCACAGGATGATTTTTCTAGATAATCACCACTAGGTGAGAAGTCAGTTCTGTCTGGTGATGATTTCAATGTAAAGCTAGAAGAAGGACGGGTTGTTGAATGTTTAGTATACCATGTTGGAAGGGATTCTGTGTATTTACTGCTGTTATGTTGAAAGTAATCTGATTTGTCCTCAATGCACCTTGATTTTGTTCTTGCAGGAGAATGTTCATACTCTGAAGTGCTAAGATCTGATGGGGAATTCAAGTAGCCACTGCTAGGATGTGACAAATTGTGGATCTCCAACGCATTTTTTGTAGTTGAAGAATCATCTTTTAGTTTAGACTTCTCTGTAAACCAAGAGGAACGTGACAAGTCACTGGAAGACTTTGAGAAACTTGTATCAACATGAAACTGATGGTCACTAGATGTTCTTTTAGTTGTACTGAAATTTCTATCTATTCTTATGTCATTGACATCATCATCATCATCTTCATCATCATCATCAGTCCATTTAACAGAAGTTTTTCCTTTTGTTACAGTGACTGGTAGTACAGGAGGATCTTGAGCCTGTAAATTTTCTTTTATAACTTTTGAACTGAATGACCTACATAAAGTAAGATTTATGGCTTGAGGTGAATAACATTTAGGTAATTCTGAAGAAATATTTTCATCTAAACTGCTTTCAAGTGCTTGAAACCTTTTCCAGCCAGCCTTTATTGTTGATGTTTGTTTTCTATCCAACTCCAGTTCTGTAGTTCCATGTACTGTGCTTTCCATGTGATGAATATTTTCACATAATGGGAATGAAGAATATACAGATGACCCAGTTAAATTAGATGCAGATGCATCTTTAGACTGTGACAAGGACTCTTCGTCAGAAGGATAGAGCACTTGTGTGACATTATCACTGATTTCTGTCTCTCTTTTTAAAACATGAGAATCTGCAGAAAATCTGGGGGGTTTCTCACTTGAAATTTCTTGGGACAGGTGTAAACTCCTGTTTGAAACAAGAGATGGTGCATACTTCTCTTGTTGTCTAGGTTGAAAGAACTCATGATCTTTCAGAAAGTCTACAGGTATAGTAGGAATTGAATAGCAGCGACTATCAAAATGTTCTGCAATAGTTTTTTGAACACATTCTTCCTCTTCAAGGTGAAGCGTTTGTGACTCTATGGACGTTCTTTCTTCTGATTGAGGGTAGTCTGGAAAGATTTTTATGGTCTTATCACATTTTGGAAGGGAATGGGTAGAGGTTGGTGAATTTAATGAACTTCCACTTGCTAATTTAACAGAAACATCATCTTTGGGGCTCACAACTGCTTGAATGCAGATGTCACCTGAAACATTTTTTGTTTTGCCACTTACAGCCTGTTGGCAGGGTGTAATATCAGAATTCTCTGGACTGGAAGATGTGGGGATGGATGGCAGATTGGAATCGTTGGACTCCTCATCTGATAGCTTACTTGGACGTCTTACCTGACAATGTAGGATTCGCTGCAGAATTTCTGAATTCTCCTGGATGATCTTTAATGCATTTTCACTATTCCTACGCCCCAGGTGAATATTCTGGCCAATTTCTAAAACCACACTCATTTCAGCATTGTCTGTTTCAGTTATATCCATATTGGCTATGTTTCCCACCTCACATGGTTGGTCCCCTTCCTTCATCACTTGTTCTCTATCTTGAAGTGTCAGACTCAATTTAAGTAATTTTGAAATGTCTTCATTCTCACCCATACTTACATACTTACTCTCTTCAGACTTCAAAGTCTGCAGTGCATCAGGTTTTTCATCATGATCATTATCTGCAATATCACATATTGCCATATTACTGACAGGCACAACATACCTGTGAAACTCAGGGATTGAGCTTTCTGTGCATATACCATCTATTCTAATGTCTGCCTTTAATTCTTCCTTAGGTTCATCATCACTGTCTCTTATGTCTTTTTTGTCTGTAGTTGTAGGAATATCATCTTGCAACATTCTGATGGGTGTTGCTGGAGAGAGATTACCAGACAACACAGATGCATGTGAAATACATTGAGTACCATGCAAATATTGCAATGTTTCAGTAATAGGATATTTTAATGGTTCCACAGTACTCCAGTGGCTCTTCTGAATAATGTGTGATCCAGATGTACTCTCTTGCTTACATTTATCAGAAAATGTAGCATATTTCAGATTTGTAGGTATCACACTTATTTCCTCTTCAGTCTTGTTTTCTGGATGCAGTATATTTGGAGAAGAGTCTATGGTATGCTGTTGCACAAGACATGTATTGGATGCTGCCACACCATAAATTGCAGATTCATTTACAACAGACTTTTCTGTGCAAAAATCATAATTACTCTCTTTGCTTTCTTTTAAATTAGTGTCATGACTATTATTTCCTTCACTGCTTGTCACTTTTAATTTGTATGTATGGAAGGGTACAAATAATTCAGAAGAAACTGTAGGCTTTTCCTCTGTTGATGAAGACTCTTTTAATACATCTGAATCATCAATCTTGGCTGCAGACTTGGTCTTCTCTGATGAAATGTGCTTGGCATAATCATCTTCAGGACCTGAACTATGTTCTCTTGAACATATTACTTCAGAAGTATCCATGGAAACTGAGAACTTGAGAGTGTTATCTGCAACATAACAATAAACATCTGTTGTAGGTTTACATACATTTATTTCATTTGAAGATGACAACTTTAAGTCAGTCTCAGTGATTCTGGGTGAAAATGTTTCTGCCTGAGAAATAATTCCAATGTTGTCAGGTGGCAGTATTTTGAATTCCTCAAGCACAAGCACTGGTTGCTGCAATGGTGAAGACTCTGTATCAGTTGCGTTTCTTAATGACTTTAGTGGTGAAAGACCATTTGCAAGAGGCAATTCTGATGTTAACAGACCTGAATTTTCAGCTGGAGAAGGGGATGGCAAATTTTTCATATCAGTTTTTCCTGTAGAGAGGACTTGCAGTGACGTTTCACTTATACTTGTGAGCTCCTCAGAATCAAAGTCACTCAGCTGGCCTGGCTCATCACACAATTCAGTGGATGTACTGCTCTTACTGTCATCACTTTCAGTATCTTTTTCAGTTCCTGGCTCTGGTTCTTTGATTAATGGTGCCTCTTCACTCACTGTTGTCCTAAGTCTGATCCCTAGAAAACAAAATAATTTTACCAGTAATAATGATGATGATGATGATGATAATAATAATAAACAAAATATAATCCAATATTCTCTCGTATAATGGCACCATCATACATATAAACAACTTACATCACCTTCTTTCTTTCAAATGCTTCAGTTTGTATGGTCAGTTTGACCGTTTAGCTGACATGCAAACTGAGCACATTCTATGAACAAATCAGAAATGTTACTGCTTGAGTCAACTTGCCCACTTTTATTTAGAACTGTTAAGGAGCATGAAATGGGTGGGATGTCCAGAAGAATGGTGAACTGAGAAAAGGTTACAAAAGTTCAGTGAACAAAAATAATAGTTAAAGGAATCATGAAAGACATAAGCATAAATAAGAGGGGAATGTCAAAATGAAAAGTGTGGGTGTAAGTATGGTACTGAATATAGGTTATGACAGCCTTCTATGAAGACTGTCATGAAATTACAAGATCTTGACTGGCTGACTAATTGTCAGCTTTCCAGCAAGCTCATGCATCATAAAGTATAACTGTGTAATAAATTAGTCTATACTGCCATGTGTATAAATTTTTGTGTTCGCAGTTATTACCTTGTGTTTCTTCAGTATCTACTGATGGAGTACTTTGAACAGATGTAGCATCTTGTTTTGGTCCTTTGCGCTGCTTCTTCTGTGTTGTGTCCTTCCAGTGCAGTGTCTCGCCACTTACCTTTGTTGCTTGCTGCTTTTGAATTTGGGGTGACACCACTTCAGTATGTGATGCTGTAATAAGCTGTCCTGTTGATAAACAGTGAATATCTGAAGACATGCTGTGTTGCTCTCAGACATAAATATTACAACTACTTTGAAAGGGAAGGTACATGGTAGCCTATATTGGTTGAGGCACTGTGCTATGAACTGGAAGGTCATGGGTTCAATTCCCGATGGGGTCATTGGGATTTTTCATTCTCTTAATCTTTATGGTCAACTCAGCCTCTAACAGAAAAGAGTACCAGGGATGTTTCCTGGGGATAATGGTGGCCGTTGGGTAGGGCTGACTGTCTTGATATCTGGCAGCCTCAACCTCCTGTAGTCCTAAGGGCCTCTCCAGGCTTTAACTGGGATTGCTGTACCATTTACTTCAAAAGGGATATTTCATGTTTTACCTCAAAGCACAATTGGAACTTAACACATCTAGCTCAATAATTCTATTATCATCTCCTGAATGAATTTTAATGAATATACTAATTTATTCTGAACACAAAGACAAATGAAATGCACTTGGGTGAAGGATATAAGATTGCCAGAAGAAGCCTTAAATTTTCAAAACAGACAGAGTGAGAAAATAGAAAGCAGATATCTGAAATGACTAACCCTTAACATATGGTGGTGACGTTCCAGTCTGCCAAATGTATATAAAACCAATTTATGAAATCATAGGTACAACTGCAAGCTATTTGCATGTGGCACCCTAAGTTTCATAGTTCAAAGCTTTCCTTTAGATATCATATTCTGTACTTGGGTGGCATTATATATTTATGCCAGATTAATGAAAGATATGATGGCATATTGACATAAACAACACCCTCTATTCAGGGTCAGGCTGTCACCTATTTTGGTTTCTCCATCTCTTTCTCAGTCTTTTCAGGTACATACAACCCTATTACCTTTTTCTTTATTTTTGCAATAATTTAGGGCCTTTTCAGGCAATCTTCAATCCTTCACACAAGACAATTACATCTTTTTACATATGCAGAATATATAAGTACTGTATGTCCATTAAAATGAATGCATGACAGCATGATCACGGCCCATAAATATTAAATTTCTCATATAATGAACTCTCACAACTTAATTTAAATCTGTTACCCAGGAATGTATGGCTCTCCGACTGCGTGTGTCAATGCATTGCTACCAGACCAGCCAATAACATGGTTTACACAACACACACAGACACACAAACTACTTTTTTTTATAATGGTGAAAATTGAATTAGGTAGATAGCCTACTGGGATGTCCCACAGTACCTTGAGCAGTGATGTGGAGCTTTTGAGATCCCCTGTGTGGTTTATGAGCAGATTTCAAGGCAGTATTTGCTGGAGGTGGCACTGCCCCTGAGGGTGGACCACACCTTTTGCTCCTCACACTGAGTAGTGCACTCTTCCCCAGAAGCAGATGGTTCATAGCTATAGGGGTGGGAATTGATGGTCCTAATGGCTGCCTGACACAGGCTGCTAATGTAAGGAAAAACAGGTTTCAGCATTTTATCACACACATATAAAAAGCTGTATCTAAAGCAGTTGAAACCACATGGGTGATGGAACAACAACCTGAAAAATGTCTGCGACTGAAGACTGTCAAACATCTTGCATGTGCTTTAAATCATCTCAGAGTTTTTCTTATAAACCAATGATTGCTCAGTTAGTCAAGACTTATTCTGGCAAGTCTTGTGGCTCTCATGGCCATGTGCCTGAGGACTTTTATTTTTCAGGAGTATTACACTACATCACTCAGCAATCAGTTCCAGATGTTTCACAGGAACACATTGCCTTCATTTTTAAGGGTCTGGAGTCTGAAAAAAATACTTCATAGACCTCTAGACCATAGACATGAATGTGGAGTGCATTGGCTGCGTGAAAGCACATTCTTATGTCTAAAAAATTTGGTTTTTTGTCTCATTTTTTAAGTTTATATATTTGAATAGAGTTGATATGTTAATTTACACGAAAGGTTCGGTTAAGTTAATTTCTTTAGTTTGTTTTATGAACTGAGTATTCAAAAAACGTTTATCTTTTAAACAATTCAAAATAAAATTCCCTGGGTGCACACTCTAATAAAATGTGCCGCACAGGTCTCTGCTCTATACCCTTTGTGATAAAGGAATTATGCTCCTTTAAACATCAGGAACTGACTGCCCAGCGACATGGCATCATATCTCAGAAAAATGGGGTCCTTAAGATATTTTATGGCTTTTATGAATAAAAAGGTACATTATCACGTTTACAACTGTCTGCCACTGTTCCCTAAGCCATATGAATCCAGTCGAGACTCTTACTTTAAGGTTTATTTTAATATTATCTTCTGACCTACACCTAGGTATTTAAACTCATCTCTTCCCTTCAGACTCACTCTTGTCTTATTTCCTACACTACAGTATGAAGCTCATTACTTCACATTTGAGTATTTCCAAGGGATTTTTATTTTAGAAACGTAAGAGTGACAACTTAATTGCATATTTATGCTTCATTGAATTGGCATACATAAGTAAAACAACATTTAGGTCACAAAATAATTATGCATAAAAACTGAGATATCTCATTAACGGTTAAAGAGTTAACCATGCTGTACAGAAATTTTTTACCGGTCAGAATGATGTGGGCTTGGCGTTGCCGTTCTCGTAACTTGGCGTATTGCTGCTTCAGTGCTGATATATCCAGGGCTAGGCGATCCCTGTCAGCTGTAGCAGGACTGTAATTTATAGCTGATAAGGAAGAAGATGGTGATGGGGCTCGATTCATGGAGTCTAGAAGAAGATATGTACTTTCAAGAGATAGAGTGAACAGTTATCAGATATTTAATGGTTGGGGACAAAAGGTGAGTTATTACATTAATACATTATATTGTCCATTGTATCAGGTAATGTTATTCACACTGTGTTCAGTCAAGTGGTGAGGTTGTTAGTGTGATGTAATGGGGCTCCATGAGCATAGTTATTGTGTAATGAAGTAGTAAATAATATTTTGTAATTTGTAATTGTGTTTTCTTCCTGCCCATCACGGTGCATCACTGTTTATTAGCAGTGTAAAGCACTGATAATAAAACTCTCTTTATCATAAATGTGTGTAAATTCTTATGTCTTAAATTAAGATCAGTATTATAAAAACATTTATTTTATTTTTGAAACCCCCAAATCACACGTTTACTCTACAGGTGTCAGCAAAAATTTGTACTTTGTGACAGGAGTTCCACAGATACTTGCAGTTCAAAGAACACTGGTCTATGGCATGCATGGTAGCCTAGTGGTCAGCATACTCATATTACCTTAGTGTTCACAGAGACATGGGTTTGATTCCAACTCTCACCACTAAGATTCACACTCATGATATAGTGATTACTGTACTAGGGTAGTATTTAAAAGGTGGTAAGTTTGGCCAGAACCATAACCATTAATATTAAAATTTAGGAAGTATAAAAAATCAACCAATATGACAATCAATCACAGAAGGTGGAAGTAAGGTAAAGTACCAACATACAATGATATAAAATGTAATTTTAACAATTGACAATGTCCAAAAAAATACTTATATAATGTTAACAGTTATATAAGATACACAAGAAATTATTTTAATTTCTGAACATTATCTTATGAGGAAGCAAGTCAGATACACCAGATAAGAAATATAAGGTAAAACTGTCCCTGTCCATGCCATGAAGGCATAGGGGGGAAGCAAAGCTTTAGCTCCATTCATTCTTAACCTTTGGCACTGGAAGTAGTGAGTGGTCCATGTCCAGGAGGATGGGAGGACTGTAGAACTGGTCTTGATATAATGTAGAAGAGAAAATTTTTTCCCCCTGCCAGGATTCAAACACTGGATTGTACAGCCCATAAATTATTTGCTATAAAACTATGCTATCCTAGACCAATAGGTAATATGGTAGTTATTAAGTTGCCCCCTATTGTTAGTCTTCTGCTTCTGTAACATTTGTTTTCCAGAGGAGCCTTTTAGCTTGTAATAAATATCTACTTTTTATCTGAAGCTTCTGTTTCACTAATATGTTTAAGATCCTAAGCATACTGATGAAAAAATTAAGAACCTTTGTTATATGAATGATGGAGAAGCTGAAATGGAAAATGCTTCAACATATTACTGTGCATCATTAACTGTTAATGCCAGTCAGAAGAGAAATGCTGCTACACAAAGGGGCAAAAGGAAATACAGGATTACCAGCATCTCTTATACAATGGCAATTTCTAAAACCCTGGAGTATGACAACAGACAAAGATAACTGAAACATATATATAAGTCTATATATTTAGAAACTAGAGTGTACCTCTTCTTCGTGGGGACCTGAAGACTGCAGATATACCATAGGCTGCTGCAACAGCTATTTTCTCATCTTCATCTGTACCATCATCATCGTCGTCATCGGAGTAGAATAGCCTAAGACCACGGCGTGCAGCTGTGGAGACAGTTTGTGTCCAGGGTGTGATATTGTACAGATATTTGTCCCTTAGCTCTGGCAACTCAGGAAATGGGAATGGTGCTATTGTCACAATTGTCTGCAAAACAGCAAATTAATTACAGTTCTTCAAATATATATCTCTTATACCAAGATTTTTCAATTTTGGCTTGATCACACAAATTTCAGGAGTTTGCATTTGAAACTATGGTAGTTTAGTGCCTGAAAGTACATTTGTGCAGAAAATGAGATTATTTATTTCTCCATAAATTCTAACATACCCACATTTGAATTTCATACTATGTAATCTTCCATCCAACCATCCATCAATTTCTCCAGCCATTTATCCATCTACCTGGCAATCTAGCTACACATACACATACAACCTTCCAGCCTTAGGGTAAAGGTAAAGAAGGATCCTAAAACAGGCTATGAAGTTCCGCATGGGGAGTAGAGAAATAGATCTATTCTTTCTTTAGCCTTGGTCCTAAAACACTTAAAATTCCATCATCATAATTGTAATTCTGACAAGGCTTATGCCTTTTAACCTTATCTTCTTCACGCAGCATTGACAAAATTATTTTTGGAGATTTTCAATACATTGGAGGCATAAAGGTAAAGTTCTCCCTAGAACAGGCAATGAAGGCCCAGAGTAGAGTAGAGGTATAGCTGTACTGTTTCTTTAACCTCAGTGCTAGATGGGAGGGTGGGTGGTCAATGCCACACCTCGGCCACTTTCCCCCGGGAAAGATCCGGTACCCATTGTATAGGAGGTAGGGTGGGCCCCACGGCTGATTGTGTTGGAGGCGTACCTTGATTAAATTATTTGTATCCATAAGACCAAACTCCAGCATCTCTCGGGTAAGCACACCCATGATGCTGTAAAACTCATCAGCACTATCAACAGCCATGATGCGACTGCAAGAGAAGAAAGGAGAACAATTTCAATTCTGTGGGGTACACTCTTTTGGTGGTAGTAATATTCAGGACAGTAACTAGCTACCAGACTTCATAGCAACAGAGTGCTGTCACTACTAGGAATCTCAAACCTAATAAAATCCATGACTTACTCTGCCAGCCCATCCCAAATTGCCAGTGCTGTCCTCAGCAATACCTCATTGCCCTCAAGGAATATGAGGTCCCACACACGAAGCACTGTTGGTTGTGGCAGACAGTTGGAGAACAGTGTAAGGAACCACTGCATTGTGAACACATTGGTTAGAGGAGGCTCGTAACTTGTTCCTGAAATGATCCATTTACAAATACCACTACTACTTCCACAAATGCTATTGTTAAAGTCACTACTAAATGTTTGGTGGTTGTGCATTTTCTCCTGCTACAAAGTAAAAGATTGCACTTCTTTTAAAGATTTTTTAAGCTGTGTCCTATTACGACTTTCTTTGACATCTGAAATTCATATACTGCTTGAATGTTTCTTTGCAAGGACTATACAAAAACTTGTATTCCCATTCTGTTTCAGTTGTACATCAAATTATCTCTGACATTTGAAACAAATTAACTGCTTTCATGTTATTTCTAAAATAAAGAGTTTCATTTGTTTAAAAAATATTCCTTCCTTACTGGAAAAAAAATTAATCAGAATCTTCCAGTGGGAGGAAAATAATGTACGAGTGTGCAGTTTTCTGATGCACTGTTTACTGTATACTGTATATTGCAGTGAAGTATTTAGACCTCCTGCTTCACACATAGTGTTCGGAGTTCTAATATTAGCCTTGAGGCTGACTCTCTTGAAGGTCATTATTTTGCTCAGTCCCTCTCAACAAATTCATGACACTGCCTTGAACACAGAATGATGGCTTTCTTATCTTTTCCAGTCTATGCTTGGCATATTCATCCCATCATTCAATGCTACAAAACATTTGCAAGTTAGAAATTGTGTTTACTTAATACATAACTGAAATCAAGTAAAAATCCGCATTACCTGCTACAATGAAAAGGTATGACACAAAATACTCACGTCAGAATTAAAACTGTTGTAAGGATCTTCAATAAATATTATTCCCGTATATTTTTTTTACATATTAATTATGTTATAATGATTAATGAGAATGCTTCTCTATATTTGTTAAAACTAAAATTGTAACTGGAATGGAAATATTGTAGTGTATATGACTTGAACCAGGGAAGTGCACAGCTGGAATCTCACCATGAAATTCTTTTTATGATAGAGGGTCTTCATGCTTATCACCATTTCCTGTGAACAATATCAGTGTACTACTTAAGGTCACTCACTACCTGCTTCTCTGGCATTCCTCCTGTGTCAATATTCATGGTCATTATTATACATATTTGGATCTTACCCGTAGCACTGTCCCTGGCATCGTGCTGGAGTTGCTCAAGGTGTCGGGACAGTGTCGGCAGTCTTAGTCTCAGAAGGTCCCTGAACACAGCCATGTCAACAGACAATCCACGTAGATTGTTTGCAAAGTAGCTTTCTGGAAGGACTCCTTCAATCAGGTATATCATTACCTATAAGATAATTAGAAACATGCGTTTTTATTTGACTGAAGTTTTATATGGCCCTAAAGAGTGAATGGGCTGTTAAGTCTCTAAATCAGCTCGTCACATATTTATACACCCAGTCCATAAATGGATCAATAGGCCCACTGGTGACAAAGCTTAAGAGCAAAGGGTGAGGGGGTCATGCCAATCCCCGACTAATACCATTAGTGAATGAGCACTCTTTTATGAAGTTAATATATTATGCACATAACAATATGATTGTAACAGGCAAAATGAAATTGAATGAAGTTCTCTTCTAGCGTCAAATTCGTTTACTAGTTGATTAATTAACCGACTTATTCATGATTCATCTAACGATTCCATCAGTAGCTTAGACCATGCAACGTCCAATAATTATTGACTAATGACTTGGGTGGGATGAGGTAGGAACTGGTAATGGTATCTCAACATTTGCATTGACAGCTTGACAGACTGGATGCAGAGGCTCTTTCCACTGGGTAAAGAGACTGGGGGATGAAGCTGACCACTTTTCCCTATTTAGTGATGAGATTAAGGAGTGGGATTATATCTTCACTCTCCTGTATTCCTTATTGTTGGCCACAAGGGTAAAGTAACTTTAACTTTTGTCAGCGAAAACTAATGGTTCAATATGGCCAGGAATATTAAATTTTGTATGAGGAAATAAAGTAAACTTACTTATGTGTATATGATGTAGGAAATATTTATAGGGAACAACTGCAAAAATGACGACGCCGAGAAAATTGGACTTTTTATTCGACAAATTCAAGTATGAAGAATCCCAGAACTGCGAACATACGACAGGGTTCTGATAAGTCCTTAGCCCGACCAGGAAGGAAACAAGCTACGGCAAACAAACTTGGGATTTATTCAACATACTCCTCACGACGCTCAATACACTTTTTATTCCGTTGCTCTAACTTTTACAAGCCGCTCAAAAAAAATTAGAATTGTCCATCCAACTAGTTCTCCGCGGCAGCAATGACCTACGCGTCGGACGAAAAATGGCGACCTTTCAATTTTTTTATTTTATTTTTTTTCCCAGTCCAGGGAACAATTGGTAGTCCGACGGGGCCAGATCCAGAGAATAGGGTGAGTGATCAAGACACTGGAAGCCCAGGTAGGTCAGTTTCTTCTGGGTTGCAAGTGCCCGGTGACCCGGGGCATTGTCGTGCAAGAACAAGACCCCCTTGGTGAACTTCCAGCTACGTTTTTCCTTCAAAATATCATTCAATTGCACCGGCAGAGATGAGTAATACTCCGCGTTGATAGTTTGGCCATTTGGAAGATAATCAATGAGGAGGATGCCGTCTTGATCCCAAAAAATCGAATCAAGGCGAGAACTTTTCCTGTGGATTTTTGCACTCGGAATTTTTTGGGGCGGGGTGAGTCGCTATGCCGCCACTCCATTGATTGTTGCTTTGTCTCCGGGTCATAGTGATATAACCACGTTTCGTCCATGGTCACCAATCGCGACAGGAAATCATTTGGATCACGCCGAAAAAATTCCAAAATTTGCTCAGACGACTGGCACCGTTGACGCTTTTGATCCGCGTTCGGGCATTTAGGGGCCCACTTCGCGGAGAGCTTCCGCATGTCCAAACCTTCATGAATGATGGACCTAACCCGCTCACGTGAGATGCCCAGTTGCTCAGCTATTGATTTAGCCGAAATCCGGCGGTTTTCCAAGATTAGCTCGTGAATTTGATCAATAATCTCCGGGGTGGTCACTGTTTTGGGTCGTCCAGGATGAGGCGCATCACAGGTGGAAAAATCACTATGTTTAAACGGGGCACCCAGTTTTCGACGGTGGCATACGATGGTGCGTGCTCCCCTAATGTTTCTATCAGAATAGCGTGAATTTCCTTCGGCGCCTTGCCTTGCAGGAAAAAAAATGATGACAGCTCGCGTCTCCATGTTCTTGAAATCGCGCGCGTCGCCTGACATGCTTCCTTTCAGCCTCTGTATCAAGAAAAGACTTGCAATTCGGCATATGAACAGACCCCTCTTTCCGACGACATTATCGATTCCGTTCTACGACATTGGGAAGTGGGTCGGACTAAGGACTTATCAGCACCCCTCGTATTCTAAGTAAAGCATGCATTTTAACACCAGAAATGGCAGGAAATATTTGTGGGGTTAAAATGTAGCTGAGTTCTGCGGTTACAGAGTCAATTTGACCAAAGTGAGTGAAGGTGCCAGAATTATTACGTTACGTCAAAATTTCCTAACTTATTTATCTCTGATGTGTTAAATCCGTAACCTATCTAACAATTCTCCTTTGTTCCAGCATTAGAAGTTCTGTGTTAGAGAGAAGAGATGAAAATGACTTTTACACTTCGGTGCCCATCTTGTTTGGTGTGACGTCATGGAGAAATGTCTTAGCAGGCATATTAATACGGACGGCTGCACGTACTTGCGATACACCAAGATTCTCAGCAGTATTAGTAATTTTTCATAGGAAGTTAGCTGGTAGCGCCCACACATCACGGTTACTCCGCGGAAAGAGGGAGACGGTACAGTGTTCTCCGCAAGCTGTAAAATAGGGGAAGCTTTAATGGATAACGCATTTTCATAATAAGCGGACACAAAACGAACTCTGAAGTACGATACCATGACTCAACAGTTAGCTCTACGTAAAGTGATGTGTGTACACACTGACGAAACGGCTATTCCACTCCGCTCACTTCCTGGGCGAAAACGCCGGCATGCGTTCTCGACTTAGGGTTCGTTAAGTTTATGTATGTTAAGTTTCACAGCGAAAATGTATTTATAATCATTTTATATTAGTAAATCCTTTCGTTTCATAGTAAGCCATTCAACTTAAGAAATCTGGGTGCTTAATTTTACTTCCATGTTCAATAATTTTTGGACTTCTAAGTTGAGGGATTTGAGTTTGACTTCGGTGTTGATGAGCATGTGTCTTCTGCGATGTTACGCCGCGTGGACTGGTAAACATTTAGCGACCGTTTTGTGGAGCGTACTGCCTCTGCCTTCTTGGGCTTCTAGGCCCTGAAGATGGACAATATGCTCCTCCGAAACGCGTATAACTATTTACTACTCAGCACAGCGCAATAGCCCAAAACACTTGAAATTTCGAACTGTAAGATGTCTCACTTTAAGTGAAATTGACATTTTTATTTATAGATGTGACATACGTGAGCGGGTCCAACAATTCTTGAGCCGAGGTTAAGAATGAGTGGCGCTACACGCATATACCTTCGTGGCGTGGAGAAAAACAACTGTACCTTCATCTTTTTTTGCCCAATAGTTATAAATAGTCGTGATAATACTGTGGTGTTTTATTAGGTAATATGACGTTACATGGGCAAAAATACGACTGCGTCTCCGTTTCCAGGCACAGGACAAGCAGGCCTTAGTTTCCTTTATGGAGTCTGCACTACGCAGCACACAGCTAGTGATTACTTCTGAGAACTGGAGTAGATTTGAAGCGAAATCTACCACAATATACAAAAGAGGTTATAAACCAGGGGAAAACACCAAGACGGTCCTGTGTAACGAGGCACAACTAGGTAATGGGGCCAGAAAGAACACTTAACTGTACTGATACAAATTAAACGTACCTGCAGCTGATACGCGTTCGCTCCTCTTGGCCGAGTCCATGAATAACGCGTTCAGTCGTATCTCGTAGCTTACATTTCTCCACCTTATTTCATTATCAATTTCACTAAAATTTATTTTAGTGTAGTGTCACCGACCCTGCTACATTTCGTGCCCTTCCGTAAACATATACGTGCCCTTCAGTTCCCTCGAGTTAGGGTTTTGTGTACTGAAGAACTAGAATTGATGCACTCAACAACAAATCCCGGCGGGGGGGGGGGGGAAACCCCAGTTATTTCCCCCCCATTAAATTCAGTGTGTCCTACACTCGCAGAACATATGCTTTTCCTTTTTTTCA
>Ga0123355_10005333_pt1 | contig 18781 bp, 10 predicted proteins | sample TergutEmb28metaG_3_FD_89872 | JGI IMG/M metagenome (GOLD analysis project Ga0123355, IMG submission 89872) | Embiratermes neotenicus P1 segment gut microbial communities from Petit-Saut dam, French Guiana - Emb289 P1 | ecosystem: Host-associated > Arthropoda: Insects > Digestive system > Gut ... | reverse complement strand
AGGAGGAGGAGGAGAAGAAGAAGAAGAAGAAGAAGAAGAAGAAGAAGAAGAAGAAGAAGAAGAAGAAGAAGAAGAAGAAGAAGAAGAAGAAGAAGAATTGGACTACTCCACGGATCATAAATGGACTACTCTGACTCCTATCCACCACTTTACACCCAAAGTACCACATACCATCGATCTAGTAGTTTTGGAGATAAAATATGCGGACAGACAGGCCTCCATCTCAAGAGTCCATTTTATGCATTTGTGTATTTGACGCAAATGAAGCCGTCTACCACTCTATCAGCTATATTTTTCCCTCCATTGGGTATGTTTGCATGTTCTACGTTTTGGGCTAAAGTGCAATATTGTGTAACGGAAAATGCAGTAACAATATTAAGGGAGAGCTACTGACTTATTGAAGTAAATGTAAACGCAATAAAACATTCGAGAACAATGTGATTACAATTTCGGCCTCAAAAGAGATATTTTACGGATATGGAGGGAATATCAAGAGAACCAACATCGTAGCCGTCAGATGTCACGTTCAAAATTTCTTGTTTGTATGGAATCGATCGGAATATGCCTTTCGAAAGTCAAATGCAAATATAATTATAGATGGAACAATTGAATAGTCTGTGGAAGTAATGTTAACAAGAAAATGTAAACACAGTATTTCGCACTGGGTACGGGGTATACGTGGATGTGTGGCGATGGTTAATCTGGCGTAAGGTGTTCAAGACAGTGGTGAATGATGAGTTCACTTGGTGCTTGTAAGAAACTGAGTGTCAAACGTAAAGAATCAGCAGTTCTTGAACGCGAAGATTTTGATGCGGGGCCAACAAATCTTGATTGTATAGAGCCCGGTTTGTTTATTGGTATGTATATTTTGTTAGGCTACTACATTATTTAAAGGTTTGTGACCCAGGATACAGAAGACTAGGTGTGTTTCTTTCTTTCAGCAAGATATGAATGTTGTATAACGAAGGGTTATATTAATTACATTGACTGCAGAACTTTTCCGTGGTGTATAATTGCAACAAAACAAATGTAATGAGCCTGTCGATAAATTTGCCCCCGTTTTGAATACAGATGGCGACGTATTCCTTGCAAAGAACTGCAGAACGTATGGAGTGTGGACAAAGTACATATACTATAGTACTGAATATGATTACTCAAAATTTTGACATTGAGGTTAGGTACAGAATGCTGTTTTGTTCTCCTACAGTGCTCTGTTCTGTGACTGTGTTTGATCCCGCATTGATCCATCCTGGTTGTGTTTGATAGGTTCTTGATAGATTAAATTGTCTTAGGAGGACTCAGACTGTGTTCTGCAGTGTCTCATTGTGTAGGGTTTGTATGATTGTAGGTTTTTCATGTTTAGAACTAGTCAGTTTTTGACAGAAGACCAAAAAGTACTCTTCTGAGGTGTTTGTATGTAGTACCTAAAGGTTATGGTTTGGATTGGCATGTATAGACCAAGGTGGGCCATGGCTTTCAAGGTGGTTGTGTTCCATGAGAATTGAGTAGCAAGGCACAGAGTCAGGTATGTATTATTAGACTGTTGTCATATTTATACTTAAATATTGCTTTCTTTACACACGCAGCTCTTCATTGCAGTATTTGTGAGTAAGTGACTCTAAATTGTTAAATTATTATTTGCTACACAACATGCTTCCAAGATACTTTCTGTTACACAAGATACAAATAGCATTGCACAAATGTAGTTATACGTTATGAGTATGTTGTTGAGTTTATTCTTAAGTATTGCGTTCAGTAATCTTACACGTGTGCTGTAGGTGTGTGTGTGTAAACAACTGCCAAAAGTTTGGTAACACTTTGTAAATAATGTGGTGAACTATTATACACAGTAGCTCTGTCCAGTGTTTCAGATATACAGAAATGCATGTAATGTGTTTGAAACTGCGTTGTTTCTGCCCTCAGTTAAAAAGGAGGGGAGGAACCAACACGTACTGATAGAGCTGTGCACAGCCTCTGGGCCTTACTTCTATAGCCGTTGGAGATTTCTGGGCTTTACATTTAGAACCACCTATTTTTTAGACTATGTCTGTCATTCTTGATTTCAAACTTTCACTGTGTTCTGAATGTTGTATTCTTTCTTTTGGGTGATTCCCTGGCTTCTGAATTTAATGTGCTGACATTTTGCAACACACTCTCTGTTCTGTCTTCATAGGTGGTGTAAGCAGGAAGAACGTCTCTCATGTCCTGTTTTGGAAATACAAAGAAATGAACACAGCATTCCAGATACTGATCTGATCCTGTGTAATAAGTTTGCAGCTAGTCATAAATAACGTAACTGCTTAAGAAATGCATTACAGTGGTACTGATGAGCAAATAGTGTAATTTGACTGTTTATAAGAAATGCTTCACTGTGATACTTGTGGTCGTATAGTGTAATTTTTGAAGTAGTGTGTTGAGATATTTTGTTATGCATGTGTAGGTTTAATGATGATGTATGTCTGATTTTACCATTTTAGCTGGATTTATTTTTGTATTGCTCTGTTGTCACAGGCAATGTAACTGCAGCTACAGATGTTGTCACGCTAGAGTTGCATCATATCAACCATATTCTTACAGTTGATTCCTGCCCCTTACCGAGAAAAATAATAATGCTGCCAGGAATAAAAACTAAATTTTTGCAAGGTGGGTGCTAATGTGCAAGCTTGGAAAACAGGAATACAGGAATACACTGAACAGAAATACACTGAACAGGAATACACTGAACAGGAATACACTGAACAGGAATACACTGAACAGAAATACACTGAACAGGAATACACTGAACAGAAATACACTGAACAGGAATACACTGAACCCTTTTGTTCTTTTCTGCATATTTGAATATTTTCTGTATTCATTTGCATAACAGTCGTCTGTTGTATAGTGAACACTGGTGTTGGAATCCATTGAAAATATAATAGAAACTCATTATATTGTTTATTTTCAACACTAAATATATTGCAACTGCAAGAGTCAGTTTTAAAGTCCAAAGTAAATGTTGGGACTGGAATAATGCATGCTTACAGAGGAATGCAGTGGTATTTTAGCACTAACTAAATGACTCCATAGAGCAGATTCATAATTGAGAAGCTCCCTGTGCCTCATATACTCAATAAATTCTCCACATTTTTTGGAACCCAAAGGGTCATTACTGTGTTTCAACATCCTGCCATTGGTTCCTGTCCTGAGCCAGATTAGTCCAGTTTACGTTTTCCCATCCTACTTGTTTAAGGTCCATTTTACTACTATCTTTCCATCTACACCTGTGTATCTCACAATTTTCTCCTCCAAAACTCTAGCATTTCTCTTTTTTCCCACACATTCCACATGACCTCTTAGCACTAGCATTTATGATCCTCTGAGACAAATACATGTGACTTGATTTGTGATGGAATGAAGGATGAAATCATTTGGATCACAGAAGCATCTCATTTGGTTTTGACATTTTGGTGCATATGTAAGTTTAGTGTTTTCAGGAAAAACATATCATTTGTATCCTCAGCCCCCACCCTCCCTTATTTTAGACCTTCCATACCTTCTTCTCCTTCCTTCCTTTTTCTTCTATTTCTTTACTATTTTCTTTTGTCTGTCTGTCCATCCATCTGTCTGTCTGCTGCACCCTGTGTGTTATTCTCAGAAATTACAGTGAAAGTTTTGTTACTACCAAATGGTGTGGTTGCTGTTTTTCTTCTTGGCTTTCCTGCTTACAGGTCTTGGACACTGTTAATGTGTTGGCATGATTTTGTGCACAGCAGTGCTCAAGATTGGCTCAGTGTATCAGAGACTACACACATTTTAAAGTTGTTTGTTTTGCTGCTTCCAGTCACTGATACTCCAAGGGAAGATCTGCTGACGCACTTTGAAAATACTTCTGAGTTTATTAAGGCAGGCCAGGAGCAGGGAGTCGTATTAGTACATTGGTAAGCATTATATTGCTTACAGTGTGTGTGTGTGTGTGTGTGTATGTGTGTGTGTGTGTGTGTGTATGCATGTGCGCGTGTGTAAAACTGATATGCAACAGAAAGTACAGTACTTTGTGTCTCAGTGTGTGATGTAAAGTTGGTCAAGAGAACTGACACAGGCATTCAGAGCAACTGAGAACACTTGCATTGTGTTTTGAGAGCCCATACGTATATTTGTGTTCAGTGCAATGTGGTGTGTGGTGGGGGGGTGCACAACTGACACATGTCTGTAGTGCTGCTGCAGTCATGTGAATGTGTAGCTGCACAGCCTAAATTAAGCACATTGTGGTGAGTCCATCAAACCAGGACATGGAGACACCCCTGCTTCAGCACTTAAAATTGTGTAATGACACAACGTGTGCACAATATTACTGTCAGACCCTTCAGAACTTGCTACCAACATCAGAACAAATGTCCACTAACTCACTGAAGGCATCTTCCTGTTGCATGACAGTGCTGATTGCCTACCATGTGGCCCTTAGTGTGACACCTGACTGAATGCTGCGTGATGAGAGGCGCTCGGACATTCAGCACACAGCCCTCAAAGCCTGAAGGTTCACACCAACTGACAATGTTCTGGAGGGTGTGGTGAAATTATTCTGGCAGCAGCCCAAGGAATTCTTTGCAAATGGGACATGCAAACATTGGAACTCCTGTCTAAATGCTTGTGGTGATTTTTGTAACTCTTACATTACTTTCACTATTGCACTTGCCTTATGCTGTGGTTCCTGTTGTGGTGCAGTTCTAGATGTATAATCTCGTAGTACATAACAGTGCTTGTCACTGAAGCTTTTAGATGCTGTTGTCATGGATGGTGACTTCAGTTGATGTTAAAGTTGTGTTCTGTTGGTTACTGCAAACAGATGAGAACTGAGAGTATTTGTAATGCTTCTCATTTCAGTTACTTTGGTGTGTCCCGCAGCGCAACAATTATCGTAGCGTATATTATGAAGAAATATGAACTGTCATTTGAGGATGCCCTGGAACGGTAGGTACCGGTACTAATATTCTGTTCTGAACAGAATACAGTGTACCATGATTGGTTTTTGTTTTTTGTTCTCCTTTGGAATAGGTTTAAGGGAGTACAAATGGCTAATAATATTACAACGTAATTGTGATGGACATCCTCTGACATCTCAGTTTTATGTCATACTTGTATGAGATTGTTGAAAACTCAGTTCAGACTTTCTGTGTACCTTTTTATTCCTTACCCTGCTCAGTACTCCTCTTTATCCTTTTCCTGTCTTTATGTCCTTCTATCCTCATGTTATTTTTACCATCCCTTTGGCTGCTTCCTTGTAATTTGTCTCCCCCCCTTCCTTCCTCTCTGTCCTGTCTGTTAAAACTCTTCAATAAGTATCAGTCAAAATGTCATTGCAGGGTAGCAACAGTGCTAAATGTTTGCTGTGGTACCGTACTGTGCTGTTGTTGTGTGTTCCCTGAGATCCCTTCGTCTGTAAGTGCAGGAAATGTACCAGTAGAAACATGACACTGGCCTTTACAACTGTAAGTGACAGAACTCTTCACCGCTGTGGGCTGTTCACCATGTGTGTTACTAACAGACATTTTCTTATATAGATGGCAGTTAGAGGGAAATGTTTCCTGCCACCTGTGAGGAAATACATACTCTCATTACTGTATTTACAATGCCAGCACACCAGATGTCTTTGTCAACCACTGAATACAACAGGCATATACAGTGTCACATATAGTCTGCTATGTGCTTACCATTGTTTCAGATAAATATGTTACCACCATTACTTCCCTGAAGACAAAAGCACCATGTTGCTCCAGAACATTTGTACCCATGCACGCAGTCACAGTCAGTATTCTGAGCACCACCATTCTGCTATTTGCAACACTAAATTAGAATCCTCAATAATAGGTTCATAGCCTTTGCAGAACATGCTGTTATCTAGAGGAATTAATTTCATCTTAATCTTGTTCCAGTGTAAAATCCAAACGTAGGTTAGTTGGGCCAAACCCAGGGTTCATCTCGCAGTTACGTCTATATGAAATAATGAACTGGCGGGTGGATAAAACCAATATTCAGTACCGCATGTACAGGTTACAGATAGCAGCTGATCAAGTCAAGAAAGGTATCCAGCTTTTGTTTGTTAAATGATGTCCTGTAGTTATACCATATTTACCGGAACATAAGATGACCACCCTTCACAGTCTTCAGTTGACAGGAAAATACCTGTGCTGAATGTGTTACAATTTATTTGTGGTTGTAATGTGACTGCCTGTTGTGCTTCAGCTGTTAAAATGGGAAATGGTTCACATCTTATATTCAGACAAATGCTGTGTGTATTTATGCAACACAGTGGGATGTGTAAGACAGAAATTATAGATGCTAATCAAGCTAAAAGCATAAAAATGAAATTTCTTAATTTACAGTGCTAACATGTTGATGGTAAACAGTCACTCTTTATTACAGTATGTCATATTCAAATTATATTTTATTCCAAGTAATTGCACAGTAATAGTGCTGAACAAGTTTACTGTTCTGTAGCGTACGTCACACATTTAGCTACTGCTTGTAACATAACACAGCAGTGATATTACTGTTACATTTATCGTAATCATTTTAATTGTGGTGTTGTTACACCATTTAACTGGAATGCGCAGTAGTGGACGAGCATATGTACTGAACAGTAATTGCAGCAGGTTCAGCGTGTACTGTATTGGTTTGTGCACAAGTTGGTGCACATTTACTTCGTGTATTTGGCATGATGACGTGCTTGATATAAGGTGAAATTAATAAATGAATACTAGTACAATTAAACACTGAAACTACAATTTTTATAAATTCATGAAATTATTTGGGCATTTTTTTATTTTAGCCTTATGTTTTGTAAATTCCATATGATTTTTTCTCCAATTTTATGTTGCTACCATGTTTGCTTGTGAATTTTGTTGATGATGTCATCAGCTGTATATTCCAACATGTGACATTTGTTGATGTTTGTCTGCTGCCTGTCCTGTTGGAGCCAAGGTGTCTCAGTCAGCATAGAGACTAGCCTGCAGACCACACAGCCAGGGCACCATAGTTTTAATTCCTGGCAGGAGTAGGGAATTTTTCTCTTCTCCAAAATGCTGAGACTGACACGGGGGCCACCCGGCCTCCTAGTCAGTGATGTCTTTGGGTTCTTTCCCAGGGAGTAAAGCGGTCAAGGCTTGAAGCTGACTGCTCACCTCCCTTTAGTGCTGGGATTAAGAATATGTGGAGCGATACCTCCACTTCCCCATATGCCATCATGCTGTGGACAGTGATGACTTTACTTGTACATTGTAAGAATATTTTAGTGTAATTAAGAAGTTTTGTTTTCATTTCTTTTTTTAGCCAAAATTTTACCACAAAGTTGTATGGATGTAGTGAAGGCTGATCCGTCACTAATCACAGTAAAACCGGAACCTCTCGTATATCGCTGTCGGAAGTGCAGGTATGTAGTTGCTTGTATGGAGAGTTTAAGTCTAGGAAAGGAGTGAACTGTAGGCCTGTTTGCCACATATATTGTTTGTGGCACCCCGGCACATGTTGTGGATAACAGTGTTGAAAATAGCTGCTCTTGATGGTAATTGTGTGTGGTATTGTTAATTGTCTGGTGCACATTAAATTATGAACACATTTCAAAGTATTATAGATAGTATTCATCAGCATGATGACTTTAGCCTCTTGTACACTGTATAAATAGCACTGCACCAGCCATTACAGCTGCATTTGTGAAACGGCAGTGCTATCCCTGTCTTATCATGTTTTTACATTCTTTTGGTGCATCTCAGGAAATAAAATGCATTATTTGGTCACAGAAAGACCCTAGAAGAGCGTGAGGCTGCCATCTGTTGATGACAAGATGAAAAATCTGTATAGTTTTAAGTGGAAACTGGACAACAGTGTTTGCCTCAGGTTTTGGAGACACTCTGCCATTCAGGCCTCATGGTCATCGTGTTGGAGACATTTTTAATCAACAGTAGATTTGGTGTGTCTTTGCATTTTCCAGTATTTCCCACAGAGTGTTTTTTATCTTCTAAAAGATTGTTTTTTTCTGTGACTGGGAGACTAAATTGTCAGTGTCTCTTATCCTTTGCTTATGCTTTGTCCCCTTGGTACTGAATTATTTCTCTCTCAACCTAAAAATGCCTGCGCAGAAAGAAGTCCTACGGATTGTGAGGATCAGTGACACACTGCCTTCATCTCTAATTCCCTTCAGCCCTCTGTGGCCTATGTCAACTAGCCAGATATGGTTTTTGCCATGGGGGAGGGTCTGTATTTAGGAATGCTGACATTTGCTGGGGTAATATAGCACCAGAGTTAGATGAGTGAATGAATTTGGATCATTGGTTGAGTGATAGTGACAGAAGAAAACTGAAGTGTTTGGAGAAACCCTGGCCTGGTACCACTTGGTCCACTACAAATTGAAGGTTACAGAATGGCTGGCAGATTGGGCTGTTGTGTGCTTATAGGGAAGTGTGACAGTACTGTGTGATGGCTTGAGAGAGAGAGAGAGAGAGAGAGAGAGAGAGTTGGACATGGTCATTCCACTGGACTTCTTTCTGTTGCTTACATGTAGCTCATGACTGATGATTGCAAACTGTGCTGTGTTGAAAATCAATGCAAGAGAGTGATGTATGCTTTCAGGCGCATTGTGGCATCTGCATCCAACTTGTTGCCGCATGTACCAAAAGAAAAGCCAGTGTGGACAGATAAGAAGTGGTCAACTCAAGACAGAAATACGATGACGTTGTGTTCTGAGACATACTTTGTGGAGCCACTTGCTTGGATGCCGGCCATCATGCAGTCACTACAAGGGAAAATATATTGCCCAAAATGCAAGTCTAAGTTGGGATCCTTCAGCTGGATTATGGGTAATTTGTTGTCCATGTGGATGACAAATTTTAAGAAAAGTCATGTGCTTCGGAATGTGAAGCTGTGTCACTGGGCAAGTACGTCCTGACATTCTGAAGGCACTGTGTTTCTTAAAATTATTGGGTGCTGCTTACTTAGTGACTGTGACACATTCTGGGAGACTTGTATCTTTAGAGACACCACTGTTAGATCCTCGGATCCTGCGGCATGAATACACAGTGTATGCAACTGAATGTAATGTTGTAATGATTCTGGAATTAGGAAAGATTAAATTTAGTCACTGAGCAGCAAGAAGCTCAGATGTTGCAAGTTTTAAGAAAATTTTATTTGTGGCAGAGAAAGACATTATTAACTTCCTTCAAGTTATACTGAGACTGTTCTGGAATAGCTGTGTTGGTTACTTAAACGTGCTTTTGTTAAAGAAAATGACATTTAAATTCTCCTACCGTAGAGGTGGTGTGGAGGCAGAAGCTTGAAACTTTGCTTGTATTTTTAGAATAATTTTGTATTGTGCTGTGCCAAATATAATCAAAATTGGCCCACAGGATCGTCACATACCTCCCTGTATATAACACTTGAAGTGCCATGGTTGCTGAGTTGGCATGTTTTCTGTGAGGTATACACTGAGACCAAAGACACAGTTGAACATTGTCTGTGTTCCCTGCAAGGTGCGAGCTGAGGATGAAGCAATATTTCATTGAGCATATGATACAAATTAGCACAACCAGATGACAGTACTCTGATGTATGAAATTAAAGCTTGATTTGCCATAGAAATAAAGAAGTGACCAATAAGAGGCCATGGAGAAGCATAGGAATAGTTTGGCAATCCACTGTGCGATAGACATGGGCTAGAATAATATATACAAGTGTACATCCATCTTTGTAGTATTGTGTGGGGAGAGGAGGAGGTATTGTCTGATTGACCTTGATTCTTCCTTTACACCACTTGTTTGCAGTCCATGTTATGCTCCTGGTGTCATCCCACTTTGTGTGTACTGTTGACAAGACGTAATGACACAATTTCATTTCAAGCCAGTACAAATTAGTTGCCAAAATCTATTCAGATTATCATGCATGACATTAGCAGAAAATATAAAGAGACACTGTGATTCCATGTGAGGGCTGTGAAAGTCTAAATATTATGATTTCTTTTTCAGGCTGTCAGTGTCCGTGTGGCTCAAAAATCTCACCTGCCTTTTATTTGGTACCATCAAAAGTTGAATGGAGTAACATGGTACAGAATGTTCAGGTGACGGTATGACAGTCAGGCAGTGAAGTGGCAAGGTAAAGTGGAGGTGCTGGTTGTTGTTTCTTGTTGTGTACCATTGGTACAAAGTGGTTATTAGATATGATATCCAGTTGTGGAGACATCTGTGAATGGTTTATCAGCAGAACATAAATGAAATGAGGACACTTGCACCAATTGTCTGTGTTCAGTACTGTTATAGACATGTGTGAGTGGCTGAGATGTGTGGAGAATGCAGTTTCTTCTTTCTGGTTGTGAGCTCTGAGGTTCTGTGTGCTGTCATCTGGGATGTTCTGCTGTGTAGCATGGTGCACAGGTGCCAGCTGCCACAGTCCTGAAGGTGGCTGCAGTGTTGGAATAAATTGTGTATGTGTATAGTGCACTTAACGTTAGTGTGTCATATTTATTGCAACTTGATAATCGTATTTACCACAAGAAAAAAAAAATTTATCTGACATTTTAGATTCCAAGTATTTTTCTTGCAAGTTATTACAGTAATCAACAAATGCATATAAAATGACCAAAACCCATATATAAATAGAATATAAAATTGTATGTTATGTATGATTTTTAGGCATTTTATATGCATTTGTAATTACCTGCAAAAATATTATGTTGAAACGTTAAACTGCAGTACAGTAAGGAATGGACATCCAGCAAGGAGAAAATAAAATGATTTTCTCAGTGGTAGGAAAATTGCTTATGTAAATATGATGTTCTTATTTTTCCATTTCTCATACAGATTGACACAATGTGAAATTTGCTTGTCTCGCAGCATTGAGTATGTATACTTTCATCGTCTAAGATGTAATGTAATGTTATTTGCAGATGTCACCAGCGCTGTGGAGGAACTGATGTCTCTGTGTTTAAGATGTTAGTACATTCTGGATGTCCATAGTTTTGATCTGTTCAGTGTTTAGTGTCATGTTGCAATACATGAGTTTTAAAAAATAAGTAGAAATTTATTTTTAGATGTGAAGTATAATAATAGATTCAGCATAGTGTAGACTGTACATGAATAGTTCATAAACATTACGAAATTAAGTAGCTTTTCACAATTTTATGTCAGTGTTGTGCAGTAATGTGCACCAAATTTAATCAGATTGCTTGTAAGTTGGCATCTGTTTGCTAAACTGCATAATTCACATCACAGATGACAGTAGTCTTGAAGATTCAACTCACCATTAGAAGAGCCTTGTAGGTCAGATATCCTGTGATGTTTATATGTTGTAGTAAGAGTGTGTGTGTGTGTTTATTGTAATACTTGTATCTTATTAAGATTCTCATACATACAGTGGACATCTTTCCACGTGATACCATCACATTCAGTGTATATTCCATGTCTGGTGACTGGCTGTGACCAAATATACGTTACCATCACAGTATGTACAACGTCTATTCAAAAAGTTCTCAGAATATGTGCACAACCTCCCTGTAAATCAAGTGAGGGCCATTTGATGAATAGTGTGGTTCAGTGAACTGTCTGCATCATGTTGCAGTTCTCCCGTCAGGTCTAGTGCATTGTATTGTGGACTAACGAGAGTTAGTTATTTGGTTCAACAAGAGTATGATGTTTACTGTTTGTAAAAAATATTGATGGAGCAACACATTTACGTGAAATTCTATTACAAAATTGTGGCAGCTGCTCAGGAAACATACAGTTTGTTGAAAGTGGCATTTGGCAATGAGGCATTACACCTGTGAATAGCATTTGAATGGTACAAACATTTTGAGAGTGGTTGAGAATTGTAGGAAGAGGACAATCATTCTGGCTGTCATTCCTTTTCACTGATGAAAATATCAGTGCAGTCATGCCGTGATGCATAAATATTGGCAACTGACAGTACTAGGAATGACAGAAGGCGTATGAATATCTGTAGGATGTCTTTCACAATTTTGACTGTGATTTCGGGTTTGCAGCATGTCTCTGCACCTACATTCCATGACTGCTTACTGTTGAGCAGAGACAGTGTAAATGGGACATTCGCGCAGACCTTTCGCAGAGAGCTGATGCAGACAAAAACATCATGAAATTAATTATGACAGGTGATCAGACGTGTGCCCATGAGTGGCAACTGTCACAGTCAAAGTTAAGGTCGTCCCCAAGACCGAAAAAAGTGAGAGAGGCCTTTGAAAGTAAAGACTGTACTCAGTGTGTCCTTTGAATGCTGAGGTTCGGTGCATTACAAGTTCTTCATTAGAGGTCGAGCAGTGAATTGAGAATTTTACCTGGTCCCATTACGGACAATAGAAGTATCACTAGAATTGTATTAATGCAAGGGGGGGCCTAACATTTGTGTGGTACATTTGTTTTATTTAATCAATCTGAAAACTTTTTGAACAGGTCTCCCACATTGTATGTTTTAACAATATTTCTCTTGTGCTCTCTTTTACCCTGCCATTGAAGTGTAGTACAGGGTATACAGCTTGCAGGAGAACCTGCTCAGAGAATCAAAAAATCTGCTGCTAATAGCATTGTGGCATAGTGACTGAAGATGCTGTTTGCTGTGTAGTGCTTAGCTGCAGACTTGAAGAACTCTTTTGTGGACGAGTAATTCATAAACTGTTGTCTGCAAATCTTTGACAGAAACGGTAAGAAATTAAAAATATGCTAACTTTATTGCATGTTCATTGATGTAGTGTTTACAGATTGCCAGTAGTCATGAACGTTATCTGACAAAATTCTTTGTATGAAGAATAATGAACAGAAAGATTGGCATCTGTGTGTGAACAGGGTCAGTCTGAGACCTGTGGGTGCCCCTTAAAACTGATATTCTTTAAATTTTTTCAACCTAGCACATGGCTGGCAAACATTTTTGAGGATGCATATCCAAATTGCAGGTAATTCTCAGAGAAGTTCTTTTGCATTTGGAAAACCTGCGCTTACCAGCACCATATTTCATTTTTATTATTTCAGTGACATCTTAGTACCGCTTCTAAGTTAGTGCCCTGGGCACCTGCACAGCTGGTCCATCCTTTAGACCGGCCCTGTGCGTGAATTATGTTGTATTGTGAAAATAATGTGTGTCTCTTTTATGGACTTGTAAGTGGAGAACAACTGTTTAACGTGTACAGATCATTGCTTGTCAGAAACAGAATACAGAACTGATGCTGTAATGACAGAAATCCAAGAAAACCCAGCTGCAATCTGAAGTACAGCACAGTTTAGGAATTGCTTTTTTCGAAATATATATTTTTATTCCTGTTGTTGATGTTAAACTGTAATTAATATTTTAAGGTATGTATTTTAATGGATAAAGGAAAGGAACTCTAGTTGTATGTTATGAAAATAATGTATACGCATACTGTGTTAATGTGTCCTGATTGAAGATTTCTGACATCTAAAATGGGCTATTATTTGAGAAATTACAGTTAGCAGTATGGAGCACAATAATTAAAATGTTTGATACTGTGATTATAATTATGACAATACAGTAGACATGTATACAGCAGTGAGTAGTGTTGGATGTTGTGAGTCATAAAAAAGTGTTGCCTCCCAAAATTTGGTGCACCCTGAAGAGCTGTATAGAGTGCCAGTGCCAGTGTCAGTGTAACTCAGTGCAGCGGCTGTCAGCTGGTACACTGGGCTCCTGCTCAGGTGCTTTTGCGTTTAGTGTCTCGTAAGTAATAATGGAATGCTTGTTTTTGCCATTCATATGCATATTATTGTATTAAAATAAATTTCAGGTTGTAGATAAATTAAGAGAGGAAGTTTTGATTAAACCTGTAAATAATTTAGTGTACCAAGGAATCATACACAACAGAGAGAGTAATACTTCTTGCGATTAACATATTCTGAGGTACAGTGCTTTGTCACTGGGTGAGTGGTTCTTAACATCCTGAAGGAGGGTAGTGCCTTCGTTATCAAGAGTCACATGACCCCTCAACATTTGATTATGCAGACAGGATGTTTGTTTGAAGTGCCAGGAACCACTAACTGAACGACAGAACATCTTACCTCATGGGACCTCACTTCTTACAAACAATGCTGTGAGAACCTGAAATTTTGCATTTCTTATTCTTTCTTTGACATTCCCACTTCCTGTGAGCTGTGCACCAAACATGTGTCTCCATCTGTCTCTCTCTCTTACCAAAGTCCTCTGTCTTGTCTCCATCTCCCTCCCATGTTCTTCATCACTTCTGCAGAACATCTGCTCCCCACCTGCTGCTGTTCTGATCTTGCCCTTAGTCTTTCTCCTGCTATTTTTATTTAATGTTTCTGTACAGAACTTTATTTTGCATTCTATCTCAGTTCATTCTGAAATGAGCACAAAGCATGTCACTTCATTAGTTATTAAATTGTTGGTAAGGTGTGTGGATAAAATATTGTATGTAGTTGATAAAAAGTGATGTTACTACATCTGTTTTATCACACTTCTTATTGATAGGTACAGTAACTGACTGCTTGCAGTGCTCAGGCAGTTCCTCCTTATTCCAATAAGTGTGTGAGTCTCAGAATGAATTGTGCTGCCTCCTGCTTTAATCATTTCTGCTGGAATTTGATCAGTACCTAGTGAGTTGTGTATTGTTAGCTTCTCAACCTGTAAGGCATTGGGTTCAAACACTAGTGGCTCTACTAATATGTATTTGGCTGTCAGCATCTCTGTTGACATTCGCCCAGATGTGTGTTTGTTGGTGCTCCAAGGCAGTACTGTCAAGAATTGGCAGCAACTGAATGTTGGAATATTTTTGTGTCTGAGAGAGAGAGGGGGGGAGAGGGGGGGTGCTCTGTACTGTTTCCTGTCCCTTTCAGGCATTCCTTGATATGTAAAAAAAAGCTGTATGTGGAGATCACATCTGTCCGTCTGTGATCTGATATCAGCAACTGAACTGTTTATTGGATTTTCATGAAATGCAGTGTAGCAGTTATTTACAAAAGTTGTCAAACAAGCAGGAGTTTTGCAATAATTACTGAAGGACTTACCAGGATATGTAGCTTCACCTTCCACATTTGTCAGTCTATTGGGTTAAGTTCAGTACAGAAGATCTCCATTTGGTGCTGCTGGCAATTGTGAGTTTTGTGAAAATTGGTGCAATACTGCGTATACTTCACTTAGGAGCATAAATTAAATTTTACCTTTAGTTTCTGCATTTTTCGTCTAATTTGAATACAATTTGGCACTGAACATATTCACAAATTATTTTGAGTAACCTAGAATGTTGTGAAAATTGGCTCTGTGAAAGCCATTCTTAATTTAGGGCATAAATAAATTTATAAGTGCAGTACTGAACCTTCGTGTTCCATTAAATGTGGGAAATATCTTGACTAGCTGAGAGCTGGTTACATTCCCAAGAAGGACTCTGCTCCATGGCGAAGTACGTAAATCGGTGATTATTTTCTGTTATATCCTGTTAACAAAACTTGACCCTAGTTTGGAGACAGTCCAACTAGCATGGAATGTCCAGCAAGTGAGACTTGCTGGACATTGCCTCCAACTCAGTGGGTTCTTGCTCACTGTTTTACCTGAGGATGAGAGCAGATACAGTTACTGCAGCCTCGTGTTTCTTTTTCAATAGGAGGTGGTGGACAGAATTCAAAATCCTAGTAATTTCAAACAGCAGTTGAGGGTTTGTCTTCTGGGATGTGTCTCTGTATCCATGGGTGACAGATTGTACTGTGCCCTTGGAGATGAAAGAACTGTGTTGCTTTGAAATGTCAGGATATGCTGATGTGACACGTATGGGAAACAGGAGAGGTCCATACAGAGTTTTGGTGGGGAGACCTAAGGGACAGAGACCACTTGGAAGATCTAAGCATAGATAGGGGATAATATTGAAATTGATATTTAAGAAGTGGGACGGGGAGGCATAGACTGGATTGATGTGGCTCGGGATAGGGACAAGTGATGGGCTGTTATGAGTGTAATAATGAACCTTTGTGTTCCATAAAGTGTGGGGAGTTTCTTGACTAGCTGAGGAACTGTTAGCTTCTCAGGAAGGACTCTACTCCATGGAGCGTAGTTAGTTCCATCCCTGAAGATATCAACCCTCAGCAACACTCTTGTGGGAACCTCATGTCTCACGGATTAGCAGTTTTGACTCATTAAAGTCTGAAATGTGGGGATTTTAGTCCCCTGCTATTAAAGTGCTGGCAGCTGTAAAGGTTAATAGAACATACTGCCACAACAGCTGTACTGCACATGTTCATGTCACAACAGTGTGATGCACTGATGCATGTAACATGCTGCCAGTAGAAGCTAAAAATGACTTCCTCCAAAACAAATGCAAGTCATTTCAGTTTTTATTATTTATTAATGAAAAAAGGTTGTATAAATATTTGACATATAGAAGTACAGAGTCTATATACAACAGATTGATAAATAATGGAAAATGTCATTACTTGAATGATTTTTCTGATTCTCCATCCACCTGATCCCAGTGCCAAACATCCCCTGTATGTCTCCTTAAAGTAGCAGTGTGTCATTGTCCTGCCTCTGCAGGTAGACATGTTTAAGGATCTATACACATAATTGTCCTAGAAAGAAATGTGGCATTCATGTCTGATTTTTCTGTTTAAGACACAAGCCTTCAGTTCCACAACACTGTAATTGTGTTACAGTTACAGCCTGTCGGACTGTGACACAGTGTTGTGTAGAGAAGTGCGTAACATTTCAGAGGAACCTGCTGCCCTCATCATCAGGTTATAGGTTGGTCTGAAATGTTGGTATCTTGCTATCATGTCACATACTGAAAGATACAGTCTTGCAACTCAACAGCATGGGAACCCCAAATCTCATATTTTGTCTGTAGTCTCATTCATAGCATTTCTGTCACGTTTTAACACATCCTGTTTAAAAATCATATGTTGTACAGTTTCATAAATCTGACAGTTGCTTGTTTCTTTGTAGATCTATTAAACAGAAGGGCTTGTCTTGGACTACATGAAATGCCACTCATTGTCTCAAGTGTGATGAAGAACTTACTATCCTTGACATCTCACCTAAACCCACAATATTAACAGTGAAAAGTATAATTTTTCACTGTGTTCACCCTTGGTGAGAATTTAATGCTATATGCACCAAGACTCGTTGCATTAATCAAGTAGTTAGTTGCTAATGAGGATTAAACATAAACTAATACAGTAGTAACTACAGCATTAAATTCTGTTAGCTTTTAGGTTTCTTAACGAATAATGGTGCAAACAGCCACCAATTTTATGCTGATTGGATGACAGTGTTTAGTTTGGCATGATGATCAACTTAACTGAAGTTAAATTGTGCCTGAATTCATGCTGATAGGTTGTCTAATGCCATGAACACCGGTACAGAAACACAAGCACAGTTGGTCAAGCCTGAGCACTGGGAATTCCAGAAATGTGTCACCTGACATTACAGCTGTTGCAGCAGCAGATGTCTGTCATACATGAGTTGACATCTCAGCTGTCACAACATAAAGTGCCACAGCTGGTTTAGTTTGTCATGTTGAGACACTTGAACTGTAGCACACGTGTTCCTTGTCTGTTTCCTTTGGGTTTTGATGTTCAGGCAAGAGTCTTCTTTGGTGACAGCCATTTCTTCATGTAATAGCAGAAGACAGTGCTGATGTACACAAGGACAAGAAGGGCACATGTCACACCAAGAGCCAAAACTGATGTCTTCGTTGGGCAGGGTTCCACTATTGTAACAGTCTTGTCTGTGAAGTGGAGGAACAGTTGTTATGAATTGTCTGCACAGTTGACATAACAGTAAATGTGTGTATGACCATTAACAGCAGACAGGTTATGAGCAGCAGGAAAAGTGCCTTTGCTATGTTTGTGTGTCCACTTAGTGTTTAAAATTGTATCTCAGTGCTATGAGGTATTACAGGCAGTACATCTGTACTTGTTGCAAGATTTTATTTTGACGATCAAATTCAGGAGGACGAGATAGGCAGGGCATGTGATGTATGGGGTAGAAGAGAAATGCAGACAGCATTTTGGCTGGGAAACCTGACGGAAAGAGACTGAATAGAAAATCTAGGTGTAGATGAGGGATAATATTAAAATGTATCTTTATAGAAATAGTATGATAGTGTGTGGACTGGATCAATCTGGCTTAGCATAGGGACAAGTGGGGAGTTGTTGGAAATGTGGCGATGAACCTTCGAGTTGTGGAGAATGGGGCAAGTCTGCTGGCTTGCTGGCTGAGGAATTGTTAGGTTCTCAGAAAGGTTGCTGCTGGAGTTGGTTGATGAAACCTATTTTGGACACTTTTTCTCATTAATTTATTTCAATTCTACTATCCTCTATATGTTTTGAACTAATAAGTTCATCATCAGGAGGTTACTCTGTAAACGCAGCGTGTAGTTGAATAAAGAGAGACCAACTTGATGTCACTTGCTTTATTATTTCTTTATTTAATGCTCAACATGTTTCAGATGTTAATACATCCATCCTCAGGAGCTTGCGACTTATTTGTTGAATTATTTCATGGGTTGTATTGATCTGGTTCGATGTATGTTGGTTGGTGTTACGTTGTGGTTTGGCTGTGGTGGTGTGGTATCCGTATGCAGGCTGAGGCCTGAGGCCTCAGCCTGCATACGGATACCATACCATCCCAGCCAAACCACAACGTAACACCAACACACATCGAAGCAGAGCAATACAACCCATGAAATAACTCAACAAATAAGTTGCAAGCTCCTGAGGATGGATGTATTAACATCTGAAACATGTTGAGCATTAAATAAAGAAATAATAAAGCAAGTGACATCAAGTTGGTCT
>Ga0123355_10005331_pt1 | contig 18786 bp, 13 predicted proteins | sample TergutEmb28metaG_3_FD_89872 | JGI IMG/M metagenome (GOLD analysis project Ga0123355, IMG submission 89872) | Embiratermes neotenicus P1 segment gut microbial communities from Petit-Saut dam, French Guiana - Emb289 P1 | ecosystem: Host-associated > Arthropoda: Insects > Digestive system > Gut ... | reverse complement strand
ACTTCATACCAGCCCACTAACACATATCCTGTTCTCGTTATCACTGGCGTTGTTAAATTTTCTAATGTACTTACTGTGACTGTACTGTCATGGCTTGTATAACTATCTACGAAGTTCACTTCAAATGTTGGCAAGACCCAGATTGCTTCTAGCACTGTAGTAATGACATTATCAAAAGGACCAGTAATCGATAAGACTATCCAGCCATATAAAATATGATTTGCAGTAGGTCCGGAAAATCCAATCATTTCTGCAACTGTAGGTTCAAGTGTTGGAGACATAGGATCAAGAGCCTCAGTCCTAGTAACTATAATACTGCCATCAGTATTAACAAAGATTACAGTATGTGTCGCAGTTATTTGTTCCCAAACGGCGCGATGAACTAATGATATTAAACCACTGCTCATAGGTTCACTAAACCAAAACTCCCAGCGTAAAAAGTTATATCCAGGACGCACTAATTCAGCTGGCCAAACAATATCAGCAATATCTTGAACAAAATGAGTGTATTGGCTAAGGTACATATCTCCATCAACAAACATTACCGCATAATCAGTTATTGGCAAAATATCCCACATTGAATAGACATAAATTATAATTACCCCATCTACGATATTGTTTAATGACCAAAGATTAGCAAAATCCCAACCCACAAAAATAAGTCCGCCACTATCAGGCAAACTTGGAACAGGAGCCATATCCCAAATTGATCTTAGACCAGTTTGACGAAGATGAACAATTTCGTCTCCGTTATCAATAAATATAACAGTAATAGGTGTAAATACCCAATTAGCTTGGAAAGTTGTTGTTGTAATTCCATTTGCATGAGTTGTGCTTACCCATATCCACTGAATACTTTCATTATGCGAAAAAGTTCCAGTAACAGGATGACTCACTCCGCGCGTTTCATTAGGCTTAACAAGATTTGCAAATTGAGTTTCTGTAAGTCCTGTTTCGCGCCATGCTAAAACTTCTGCACCAAATTCATCAAGAAAAACTACAGTATGAGTATAGTCTAAATATATATAAACAGCATCACTATGTACTGACCATGGCGTCCACCAATCAGCTTGCCAAACTGCTGTTACAGTAATTCGGTTGTTTCCTGGCAATAATAATCCTGTCAAATCAAAACTTTCAGCTCCGCCTGTATGATTATTAGCCCAGCCACCAGGACCTGCGCTACCAATATAAGTTCCATTACGATAAACACGATAACTTGTCGCATAACCTACACTGCTTCCACCGTCTGTGAAGTTAAGATATACTGCATCCCAGTGGATATTGAAAGTATTTAACTCATGAGTAACTACCGGAGCTGACGGAGCAGGTAAATGACGATAACTGATTGTATTGCTTGATTCTGAATTTAATACCTCAGGATTAGAACTTATTGCTCTGATTCTAAAACTCTGATTAGCAATTGGCAATAAATGTCCTTCGATATCATAAAAAACTATGCCCGAACTTTGAGTAAATGAAGTTACTGGCAGCCAAGGACCGCCACTAATACTAATTTCATAACTTATTGCGCCTAAAATAGCATTCCAACGAAGGATTGTGCCGTCTCTTGAAATATCAGGAGCATCTAATTGCGCTTGCCAAATTGCATCAAAGATTACGGTTGTGGAATAAACTCCACTACTTGTCAGAATTTCTCTTAAATTCCAACCCATTAATCTAAATCCTGCACGCTCAGGAGCCGGATCAGGAAATGCAATTCCAGCTAAAGCCATTTCTAAAGAAAGAGCCACTCCAAAATAAGAATCAAATTGCACTCCTTCACTATAAAAGAATATGCTGAGCGCAAAAGGTGATGTTCTCCAGACTGCGCGGAAAACAACTGTCGCAACACCGTTTGAATCTACTGCGCTTTCTCCTTCATCATATTCCCAACCAGCAAATAAAAGCGTTGTAAAAGCATCATCTGGCAGAATCGGCATAGTAATATCATTAAAACTTGCGAATCCCGACCTAGTTTCAATATGATTTCCATTATCCATAAAAACAGCCGTATATGATGTTGGAAGTCGCCATTCAGCTTGAAACACTGTCGTTACTGCTCCATTTGTTGGTGCGGTTGCACTCTGCCAAACCCAGCGATAAAGAATGTGATTAGAAGTTGGTCCACCATTCCAATGTCCCGGTCTAATTGCGTCGTCCGGGTTAGTTAGATTCGGCTGTACTGAAATATTTGTTCCGCCATTTCTAAAAATAACTGTGTGCGTGTAATCAACAAAAATATCTACATGATTACTGTGCGCAGAATTTGGATGAATAAAAGGCGCTCCAATAAGCGATACTACTGTTATTCTATTATTTCCTAAAACTAAATGACTTGGCAGTAATTCAAATTCCCAAGGAGCATTACTGCTATTTGTTGTCCATTGATTTCCAACAGTAGTAATTCTTTGACCATTACGATAAATCGCAAATCCAGCAACAAACCCCGGAGTCCAGCCAACCCAATGAGTTACATCAACCGCATCCCAACGAATTATATTAGTTCCTGAATCTCTTGTGATAACAGGCGCAGGTGCTGGCGGCAGATATTGTCCATCAATTGGAAGACTAGGCTCTGAATTAAGAACTTCCGGAAGATTACTTATCGCCATAACCTGAAAAGTAAGACCGCCCATAACAGGATACCTTAATGCACCAACATCAATTGTTATGACGCCTTGATTAATCGTGTAAGCAGTAAGTGGCTGCCACGCGCCGCCGCCAAATCTAAACATATAACCTGTTGCGCCCGGAACAGCATCCATAAATGCTAATCTCGCTTGTGGTGCGCCTGGTCTTGTAAGGACAGGCGTCGCTAATTGCGACGTGTTTTCCCAGGTTGCTACAAATGTCGTTGTTGTTACTGAATTAGCATGTCCAACACTTACCCAGTCCCAACCCGTAAACATTCTATTTAAACCTGTCGGATCAGTTGGAGTTGGTTTTGTAATGCCTGTCATTGTTAAAAGACCTTCCAGACGATCGTGCTCATCTGTATCATTATACATAAATATTACAGTGTATGTACGAAGATTCCAAGAAGCACTAATTACCATGCCCCCAGAAAGATAAACTTCTTCTCCTGGGAACACCAACCCTTGACCTTGGATATCCCAGCCAATAAAATCGTATCCCGGTTTTTCTGTAATAATATTTGGCAAAATAAAAGATTGACTATACATCATACCGTGTAAATCATGATATCCAAGTCCATCATAATGATTGACAAATATAGCGCTGGCATAATCTTGCCAGTTTGCAGTAATAATCATTTCACTTGTAATATTATGAACTCTTTCTCCTGACTGAAGTCTGCCTACTCCTGGCACTACCCAGCCTCTGAAATCGCGAGAAAGTCCACCGATTATAATAGAAGTCATATTTAGTGCCGGTAAATCTAGCCAGTCGCCGTCATTTACAAACGTATTGTGTATAATACCATCTTCATGACCAACAAATGATATGCTGTGAATGCTATTTGCACCCATCGTTTGCTCAATATTGTTTGAATCAACCTCTGCAGATTGACTAAAAACAACAATACCAGCTGAGATACTCGCGCAAGTTAAGATTGCTGCTACTAACAAGAATATTTTTTTCATAAATTTCTCCTTTTTTATGAGACTTTGTCACATATTTTTAAATCATTTCCATAAAATTCAACGTAGTAAATTTTATGTTAAACTAGTTCCACAAAGACTGAAAATTATTAATAAAAATAAATAAATTTATATAAGCAATAAAATTGAAGTATTCTTTTTATCTAATTTTTATTCGTGTAATTATACTATAAAAGGACTTATAAATCAATAAAAACACCGTTAAATACCGGAAATTTTCACAAAAAACCACAAAATAATCACATCTTTTTTAAAGCTTAATTTTGTTTTAAAAAATGCCTAATAAAAAGCTAATTATCTTGCATCTAAAACAAAAAAGACACTTTCTAAGAGAGAAAGCGACTTTTAGTCAATAATGATGAAAATTATATAAAATCCTAATATTTCTAGCTTACTAAAAAGCTTTTATTCATTTGTATTACTGCTTTCAAATACGACCATTATATTTGTGCCTACACCAACCTTGCTTTCCAGTTTTATTTGTGCATTGTAATAGTTACAAATATGTTTTACTATTGATAAACCTAATCCTGTGCCGCCTTCTGATTTTGTTCGCGCCTTATCAATACGGTAAAACCTTTCGAATACACGAGGCAGCTCTTTCTGTGGTATGCCTATTCCATTATCCTTAACAGTTAATTCTAAATTATTTGTTTTTCTTTTAAGGCTAACAATAATCTCGCCATTCTCATTAGTATATTTAATAGCATTATCAATAAGATTTGAAACCACTTCTGTTATCTTTTCATTATTGGCAAAGAGACTGCAATTTTCTAATTCTTTGATAATTTTTATATTCTTTGCCTTAGCCTTTGGAGTTAATGCAAATATAACCTGACCAACAATTTTATCTAATTCTATATATGAGTCAACTAATAATTTATTTTCTTCAAGCTCGGAAATTTTTAGCATATCCTCAATAAGCATCTTCATTCTTAATGCTTCTCTATGAATAGTTTCCAAAAAGAATTTATTAGTTTTTTCCTCTTTTAACATAACTTCACTATAGCCAACAATAGATGAAAGTGGCGTATTTAATTCATGACCAGCATTCGCAAAAAATTCTTGTTTCTCGACTGCCATTTTTCTAATTTCTGTCACATTCTGTACTGCAATTATCAGACTAATTTTATCTGCGGAAACCGGTAAAAATCTAACTTGAAAAATTTCTCCATTAGCTCTGGTATGGTCATAAAATAGTAAATTTTTCTTACCTAAGGCATTATTCAAATTTTCAAGAACAGTAAGATTGCGCACAACAGTTTTTATTTGCACAGGCACATTATACGTAAAACAGAAAAACTCTTCTGCCATTTTGTTGCATGAAATTATTACGCCATCATTATTTAAGGCAACAATTCCTTGATCAATGTTTTCTAAAATTAAGTCTAATTTTTGCTTTTCAGATGTACTTTGTGATAACGCATTTTTTAGTTTTTCGCTTATCTCATCTATTTCTATAAGCATTTTATTTATTTCGTCATGACGAGTTAAAAGTAATGGACTATCAGTTTCTTTTCCTATATTACCCAACTTTTCTTTAATCATGAAAAGTGGACCTGTAACGCTTTTTGTTAACTTTGGCACAACTAATAACACCGCAAGCATCGTTATCGCAAACATTCCCAACATTATGCCAATAAGCGACCATAAATAATTGTTTATAGTAGCGACTGGTATCGCAACTCTTAAAATTATCTCGTTACCATTAAGTGTCGCTACTACCCGAGCCATATATAAAAACTCAATCCTAAAGGTTTCGCTTCTCCTAATATCTAATCCCTCACCATTGGCGAGAGCGTTTATTACTTCTCGACGGTTATTTCTGTTTTCTAATCCATTTACATCATCAGTCAGAGAATCTGCTAATACTGTACCATTAATCGCGATTATTGTTATTCTTAAATCGCCGTCGGTTAAGTTAACAAGATTAGCAAAATCATTGCTAGTTTCTAGATATTTCTCAAAGATAGTTAAATGGCTTCTTGCGGTATTTCTTGCGTTTTGCCTATTAACTGCCATAATAACAAATATCATTGAAAGAATAAATACAAGCAAGCTTATACCAACTATCACCATTATTCTTATAGTAGTAGCCCTATTTAAACTTTTATCTGTATATGTTTTCATTTTTGCTCCCGTGTTAAGACATAACCAATACCACGAACAGATTGAATTGCCTCTCCGGCTATTCCTAATTTTTCTCTAAGATTTTTCATATGAATATCAATAGTTCTGGTCTCACCAAAATACTCATATCCCCAGATTTCTTTTAATAGAAGTTCTCGATCTATAACATTACCAGCACTGAGCATTAAAAATTTCAGAAGTTCAAATTCTTTATTCGTTAATGTTATTTTGTTTCCCTCTAATAAAACAATTCTGCTTTCCTGATTTAAAATAATCGAGTTTACTTTTATTTTCGTATCTTCTATCAATGCGATTTTTTTCCTTAGATTGGCTCTTATTCTTGCCATAAGTTCTAAAACAGAAAAAGGCTTTGTGATATAATCATCAGCGCCTGCGTCTAAGCCGGCAATTTTATTTATCTCGCTAGACTTTGCGGTTAACATAATAATAGCTGTTCCGGCTGATTTATATTTTTGTCTGAATATTTTTAGTGCTTCTATACCGTCAGTGCCTGCCATCATAATATCTAAAAGCATTAAATCAGGCACTATTTTTTCGCATTCCAATAAAAGAGCATCTGCATTAGAAAAAGCCATAACGTCGTAACCCTCGTTTACTATCGCATAACTAATTAACTCTTTTATAGATTCGTCATCTTCGGCTATATAGATAAGTTGTTTTTTCATTTTTATCAGTCCTTTTTGGCTAGATAATCTTTATATTTTTATGTTTACCTGTTTTGGAATAAATAACCCATTCTGCGATATTTTCAGCATGGTCGCCAATTTTTTCTAAATGTTTGCCGACCATTAACAGATAAATTGCCTGATCTGCAAAACTTGGCTTTTCCTTAATTAATTTTATCATTTTTTTCTTTAATTTGTCAAACAAACTATCAATTAAATCATCAGTTTCAATTGTTTTTGTGGCTAAATCCAAATCCTGCTTAACAAAACTATTAACACAATCATAAACCATTTGCCTTGTGAGTTCGGCCATTTGCGGCAAAATTTCTAACGAAATCTGATAGTTTTCCTCACATAAATTAAGAACAATCTCACAAATGTCTCTTGCTTGACCAGCAATTCTTTCCAAATCAATAATCATTTTTAATGCTGTCGATATTTTCCTCAAGTCTGAGGCAACAGGTTGCTGCATCAAAATAATTTTAAGTGCTTTAGATTCTATTTCTGCTTTTAAAATATTAACATCATCTTTATAAGCAATCACTTTTTCACATAGAACTTTATCTTGAGTAGTTAACGCTAAAGAACTTTCTCCGATTATTCGTTCTATTAAAGCTACCATGCCAATTAATTCTTGTCCAAGTGTTTCTAATTCTTTTTGGAATTTGTTTCTTAACATTAACCAAACCTCCCTGTAATATAATTTTCACACTTTTCATTTTTAGGATTAGAAAACAACTCTTCAGTTGGCGCAATTTCAAGCATCTCGCCAAGAAGAAAGAATGCTGTTTTATCTGATATACGTGTTGCCTGTTGCATGTTATGAGTCACAATTATTATTGTATAGTGTTGTTTTAGCTCTTCACACAATTCTTCAATAATACCTGTGCTTATCGGATCTAATGCACTAGTTGGCTCATCCATTAATAAAATTTTTGGCTTAACGGCTAAAGCTCTGGCTATGCAAAGTCTTTGTTGCTGTCCGCCTGATAATTGTAATCCTGATTGGTTAAGTTTATCTTTAACCTCATTCCATAGCCCCGCTTGCATTAGGCTTTCAGTCACAATCTTATCTAGGTAAGCTTTTTTCCTTATTCCGTAAGTGCGCGGACCAAACGCAATATTATCATAAATACTCATCGGAAAAACATTTGGTTTTTGAAAAACCATGCCAATATCTTTTCTTAATTTATTTAAATTGAATTTTTGCTTTTTTAGATTATTTTCTTCATTAATGCCGTTAAATAATTCTGTGCCATTAATATTTATACTTCCCTCTACCCGACAGCCTTCAACTAAATCAATCATCCTATTAAAACATTTTAAAAGCGTTGTTTTACCGCAACCACTTGGACCAATAAAGGCTGTAATTTCATTCTCCATAATATCCATATTAATCTTTTTTAAAGCTTGGAATTCACCATAATATAAATCTATATCTCTTACTTTGATTACAATATTTTTTTCTTTCATTGTCTTTCTCCATTATCAAATTTAAAATTATCAGGTATTAATTTTTTTCTTAAGTAATTTTGCGATTATAGTAGCGCCGAAATTTAATGCTAGTACTATTAAAATCAAGATACTCGCTGCCGCAAAAGCCTCATTTTCTCTTCCCGGAATTCTGACTAAAGCATAAAATGCCACCGCCAGTGTTGTGCCAGAAGAGGCATAACTTAAAGGAGCAGGTCCCAAACTTGATCCCATAGTAAACATCAAACTTGCGGTTTCGGCTACCATTCTACCTACACCTAAAATTATCATCGTAACGATACTTGGAAGTGCAGAAGGTATTACAATACGAAAAATTGTTCTTACTCTGCCGGCGCCTAAGGCATATGCTCCTTCTCTGTAAGAGTCCGGCACAGATTTTAATCCTTCCTGAGTTGCTCTTACTGTAAGTGGCAATATCATTAATGATACGACTAAAGAACCAGATGTAATCGATAGTCCTAATCCTAAAACATTAATAAATAAAATCATCCCAAATAATCCATAAATAATTGATGGTATTCCTGCTAACGTTTCTAAGGCTAATTCAATAATCTTCGCAAACTTACTGCCTTTTCTCGCATATTCCTGCAAAAATATTGCGGTTAATATGCCTATCGGAAAAGCGATTAAACTAGTAAATAAGACAAACATAAGTGTCGTTATTATTGCAGGTCTTAAAGTAATAGGATGATTTCTGCCAAAGCCAGTAAATTCTCCTGTCAAAAGATTCCAGTTAATATGTCTTAAACCGTTTATAAGTATATAAAATATCATTGAACCTAAAAAGAACAAAGAAAATCCCAGCATTACAAAAGATATGATTTTTGCAGTTTTCGGTAAGGCATTTGTTATTTTGGTAAATATAGATTTAGATATCATATCGTCAAAACTAAAAGAAGATTCATTAGATTTATTTTTCTTTAATACTTTCATAAATATAACAAATGGTTTTGATATACTTTGTTTTATTGCAGGCATTATAACAGGATTTTTATTTGAATTATTTGTTCTTTTAATTAAATTAAAAATCAAATTGATAATAAGAACAAATATTAATAAAATAACACCAGTACCTACAAGTGCGCCTTGATGCAAAGATCCAGGCTCTGAGTATGCCATCTCAAGTACAATATTGACTGTCAATGTACGAAATGGCTGAAATAATCCTCCCGGCATTTCAGCAACATTCCCAGCCACCATTATAACGGCCATAGTTTCGCCTACTGCTCTACCAATACCAAGGATTAGCGAGGCTAAAATTCCTGATTTTGCGGCAGGCACAACTGCTCTAAAAACTGTTCTTTCTTTGCTTGCGCCAAGCGCAACACCAGCTTCATAATATGTATTACTAACGGCCTCAATACTATTTACAGAAATCGAAACGACAGTAGGTAACATCATCATTCCTAATACAATAGCTACCGCCAGCGGACCCGAGCCTCCTGTCGAACTAACACTTGCCAGTATTGGCAATAATGCTTGCATCCCAAAAAAACCAAAAATAACTGAAGGCACCCCTGCTAAGATTGCTATCGCTTGCGATACAAAAGGTTTTATTCTTTTTGGGCAAAACCAAACAATACAAACTGCTGTTAGTACTCCTAAGCCACCACCAATTATCAGTGCACCTAATGCCGCTACAATTGTTCCCATAATCATTGGAAGTACATTATAGACACTTCTTATATTTGGATCATTAGGATCTTGTCCCCAATATGCCGGATAATCAGAATCATGAATCCATGTTCTGCCAAAAACAAACCTAAAAAAGCCAATCTCTCTTATTGCCGGCATTCCCTCTAATATTAGAAAGAAAAATATCGTAAATACTGCAATTATTGCGACTATTGCTGATATGAGGAAACCGACTTTAAAAGATAATTCTTTATCAAACACCGCAATTAAACTTAATGCATTGATTATTATTGCCAGTGATAAAGCTAAAATAAATGCTAATACAAAAGGAAAACCGAACCAACCAGCAATAAAAAAGACTGTTAAAGCAGATATGGCTGAAACTAAAAGGCAAGTCCAAATTATTGTAAGCCATAAAGCAATTAATAATCTCTTATCGTTTTTCTTAGCAAATTCCAACAAACTTTCCGCTTTAGATTCTTCCTTAAGTTTCTTAATCATCATGTAAGTCATCACAAGAAATGGCGGAAAAAAGCCTAACAACGCCATTAAAAATATTCTACTTATTGTTTTAGAATTCAAATTACTATTTTTACCTAAATTGTTCATATTTTAAATGTACAAGATGTGCATGGCTTCCACCATACACATCTTAGTTATCCCTTTATAGTTTATTCTGGAATAATATCCGCCCAAGCAGTAGTATCACCAGTGAAAATCGCAAATAATTGAGCCATTGTTATGTTTGTTAATGGGTTATTACTGTTGACCACAACAGCCATTGTATCTTGAGCTAAGAAGAAAGTTCTAGCGTTAGCTGTTGTAATATGGGTTGCATTAGAACTCATTCCAATAGTTCTATTTGGCTCACTTCCTTGAACTGTTCCGCCACTACCTGCTGTAACTCCTTGCCCACTACCGCCAGCATGGAAATCAAAATCCGCTACTGTTGCCCAGCTAACTAAAGCAATAAAGCCATCAATAAGTTCCCCCATGACCTCTTCTACAGATGTCGAGCCTCTAATTTGAATCGGGGTTGTCTGACCTTCTGGTCTAGTAGCCGGAACTGTAAAAGGAACTGGATTTTCTACACTAAAATCATAGCCTTCGCCTTCAACAATAACTTTGCCTTGAGTTGATTGAATAAAATCTAAAAACAATTGGCTCAAAGGTAATAGTTCAGTGTTTTCATATGTTAAGATTACATAATCTCTGGCTAATGTTGCTGGGTATCCAGCTGAGCCAGGAGCTGAACCATCAATATTAAGAACTCTTAAGTTACTATCATTCGCTACTGCAGACAGAGAAGCATAGCCTATTGCATTACGCTGGCTTCTAACTCTTGTTAAAACCCCAAATTGACCAGGTTGTTCTTCACCTGTTAAAGAATTACCTGCCTGTGCAAGCCAGTTTGCTAAAGTTAGTCTATCATCACCCTCTAAATTATTATGGATAGAGGTATTCCATTGCGTTCTGGTTCCTGATCCACTTTCTCTTGATACTGCAATAATTTGCATATCTCTGACATCTCTAGCACATGCTGTCAATCCTAATAATGTTAAAGCTCCTATAGAAATTATACCAATTAATTTTGTTAATTTTTTCATTTATTATTTATCTCCTAGATTATTTTTTACAAAAGTTTGTTCAAAGCAAAACTCTGTATGCTCACATTATACAATAAAATATTTTTATAAATAAGCAAGATTCCGTAAAGTTTTTGTAAAGTTTTGTAAAGATTAAATTCGCTAAGTTTCGAATTCTTATTTTGCTTAGGAATTCATATAATCAGATGTTTAGCGCTACTCATAAAATAAACTGGAGTTAAGCATTTAATAATCACTGTTATTGTTGTCATGATTCTTGTCGTTGCTACCGTGGTCCACAAGGTCCTAGAGGCGAAACACCTCGGGGAGAATGTGAACAACAAGGACTAGCTGACGAAGGAATAGAGAATGGTACTGATACATTTACAATTATCCATCCTGGTTTATATTCTCTGACTCATGTATTATCTCTTGATCTTATTAATCCCCGCAATACTTTCCATATCGATGTAAATTGCTGGAACTGCAAATTTAAGTAATTTTGGTCAAATAACCATTACACGAGTAGGATTTATGGCGGCCGGAACAACTATTTGGATTGTTATAGAATCTTCTCATACAGTGGAACTTGCAAATTCGAGCCAAAACATAAGCAGCACAGGACACTTATCACTTTTATGATTCACGGACGCAGGAATCAGACAACTATAATAAAATAATTTGAAACAAAAAAAGCAGTTCAGATTTTATGCCTAAATTGCTTTTTTCAAATTCTATTTTTTTTGTTTTATTGTATATTAATTCCAGCGCTTTAATGTTTTATAAAACTTCATCATTTCTTCTCTTGCTGTTTCGGCATCTGGGTAACCGTCTGGGTTTTGATCGCTTTTTAAGCGCCAAGGCAGTCCTTGTTCTACCATTTCTTCAATTGTTTCATCAGGTTTACCATAAGAACCGCTTACTAAACAATACTTACAATAATCTTCGCTGCTTGAGCCATCTTTGTTTGAACCATGAAAGCCTTCAGTAGGATAATGACTCCCGCAACTTTGACAAAAGAAGGTTCCGGAAACCCCAAAACTTGTATTCGTATCTAACTTGAAAAGTCCGGTAATTTTTTGTAGTATTTCAACACTTGGAGCAGTTTCGCCATTTTCCCATCTAGATACTGCCTGACGAGTGACAAATAGTTTTCTTGCGAGTTCTTCTTGCGTAATATTGTTTGCTTTTCTTATTTCTGAAATTTTATTTGCTAAATCCATTTTTATTACCACCTTTTATGGTTAATATTATACAATTTTAAAAACCAAAAATAAAGCAACAAATTGTTGCATAGTCTTAATATTTATTTTCTGTAATTAATTCAGTCAATCAAAAAATAGTATATCAATTATAACTTCTATTCGGTCTTCGTAAAATTCAAAATCTTTTACAAATGCCCGGCACATTAGTTCAAAGGCTTTGGCTGTAATTCTGTCTTTTTTAATATAACCTAAACAATTACTAAAAATTACTTGATGGTTTGATATATTCTTTTTTGTATATAAAAAAATTAAAGAGTCATTTTCTTTCTCTAAAAAAACTTCACTGCCTATTTGAAGATACTTTAATGAACTATGAGAATTATTAATAGATTTGAATGCATTATATGTATTAAGAGAAATTGGCTTTACAGAAATAATATTTTGCGCTATTGAATAACATGTATCTTTATTTGTTTCTTTAAATTTTTCATTTTCACCTTGTAAGTCTTGATTTAAATTCATCTTGCATACACCTCATGAAAATTATATCATTTCTCCTTTTTATTACAATATTTGACAAAAAATATCGACCGACAAAGTTCGACACGACCTTGCTCTTATTCAGTAAAGGTTAATACAAGCTTATTTGATTCTATTATAAATGATTGTGATGAAACGATGTTTCCATCTACTCTTTGAATTCTAGTAAAAGTTGCAAGAGCCACTAATAAATGTCTGCCTTTTTCTAAATGATCTCCAATTTGCCACTTCACCGTGATAACTTCATCTAAATCTATTATAGTCAAACGAATATCATCAGGAGTAGCCCAATTGGCTATTGACGGCATTATCCAACTACTTGAATGACTTAATTCAATTGGCGCAGTACTTTGATTTTGGAAAGTTGCTGTAATTGCAATATTATTGCCTAACTGCAAAGAGGTGGATTGCACAGATATATTAAGAATAAAGTCTGCGCTCAATCGCTTTTCTTCTCTTTTGTCTACAATATCTTGTAAATTCTGTTGTAGCATTATTACTTCTTCTAATAATTTATGATTTTCAGGTTTGGATGCCTTGATGCGTGTTTTTAAACTACATATTTCCTCACCTAATGAAAATGTGTCTGCTGCCATAACATTTACGCTATTTTGCAAATAATAAACTCGTTCGCTTAGTGCATCAATTTCCTCTCGTATTGCTAGTTTATTTGAATCGATATAATGGCAAATATCATTGTTATAGCACTAACTATCCATATAATCTTCTTATCAATCTGATCCCCTGCTTTTTAGATTAGTATTTTACTTTATTATATTCTCCATTTTTTTGAAAAATCAGTATTATTGCAAAAAAACATAAAAATGCTAAGTACAAGTACAATATCAAAATGCTTTATAATCTTGGTTTATTTATATTAAAATATTAACATATTTTACTAGTTAAATCAAATAATTTCGCCGTACAGAACCCATTGCTTCGCCCAAAATTGTAAATGTTATAATAAACTGTAAGTTTTTGCCGGAATAAAATGTTTGATTAAAACTAACATTTTTATATTGACATTTTCAATTACCTCACATCTGAGGTAATTGATTCTTCTGTTTTTTCTAATTATGGGCGAATTCGCCATAATTAAAACGACTTAAACTGTCCCTTCTGATAAAATTTCACGACTCTTTTATCCTCCAGTTCCCGATGAATGTTCCTAATATCTTGGTTTGTAAAACTCATATTCATATTTTGATGGCGTAAACTTGCATCTTGGAAAATTCGAACATGCTAAAAAATTACGTCCAGAAGTTTTTCTCCATAATATAAAATGTCCACAACATGGGCATCTTTTTGATGTTTCAATAACCTTCGTATCACTATAGGAATAATCGCAATATGGGAAATTCGAGCATCCATAGAACCATCCATTATCCACTCCACCTCGTCTTAAAATAAGATTTCCTGTTTCACATTTAGGACATTTTTTGTAGCTTTTATCTTCATCTATCACTTCTGGATTTACTATATAACATTCTTTAATAAGCTCATCAACAAAATCTGAAACACTATTTATATTCACTAATAAGTAACAATAATTCCTTGTTCTCGTCAAAGCAACATAAAAAAGACGGCGCTCTTCAGCATATATGAACGAGTCTTTATAACTTAATATAAGAGAAAGAATAGGATCATCTTCTATTTTATTTGGAAATCCAGTTCTTGAATCATCATTATTAAGCACTATAACATAATCTTCTTCTAATCCTTTTGAGCCATGCACAGTCTTAAAAGTCATTTTTAGGTTTGGAAACCGACGGTAATATATACTTTTATCTTTATTTACTATAATTGCACTATTGCCTTGTAAGTCTTTTAAATCAAAATTATTTCTTCCTAAAAGTAGTATATTGGCCATTGGGTTTTCTTGCGATATATCTTGCAAAGCTATATTAAAGGCAGAAAATTTATCATCAGAATACACTACTCTCAAAGGATTAGTTTTACTTGATTTACAAATGATTTCCTTTTTTATTTGTTTCGGATTGGCAGTGATAAATGGCTCAACAATGTCATAAAGTTCTTTTGAGTTCCTAAAATTAGTTGATAATTTGTTTAACGTAGCCATTTCAAAATAATCATTGAAGTCAAGAAAGATTCCTAAATCACATCCAGAAAAACGATAGATACTTTGCCAATCGTCGCCAACAGCAAATAGTTTTGAATTACCATGCTTTATTAAGCTACGTAAAAGTTGCATTCTACTGTAAGAAATATCTTGGAATTCATCAACAATTATATATTTATACTTGAAACAATCTAATGATAAAACTTTGTCCATTGCCTCAAGTATCATATCATCAAAATCAATTTTGCCATTAAGTTTTTTGCGATAATAGACATAAATGTTTTCACAAATATCCAAAAACATACTAGCGCGTTGTTTTTCATACACATTGGCAAACGTTTCGTTTTTCATCTTCTCAAAATGGTGTCTATTAGTATATCTTGTTTTGTAAAGATTAATAAAAGATTTTACCAGACGAATAAACGATTCAAAATTTTTATTTTTATATATTGAATTTAAAGAATCACGAATTTGCTTAGCAGTTAAAGGTTTAAATTCAACTCCGTGTTCTTTCAATTGTCTCTCAAGTGATTCAAACAAAGTACCATCTTGAAATTCATGAGAATATGTTTTTATGTATTTATTTTCGTGTAAGGTGTGTAAGTTGTTTTTCCATTTCATTCCTTTTAAATATTTGCTTTCTTCTTTTTTAGAAAATTGTGTACATCTTCCTTCTTTATCAATGCCATAATGTTCATGATAAATTTCATTTTCTATTAATGTGAAATCTGGATTGTATTGTCGATAATCAGGGGTAGATGTGTCAATTTTATAGGGCTTTTCATATTGATATTCAATTCCGTTAATATAATAAAAATTAGCAATTGCCATTTCTTCGTAGCTTTTAACTCGCTCTTTTTTAATTGTCTCTTTTTTATCTTTATCACAGGATAAGTCAATGAGGGTGTTTTTGAGTGTTGAAAGATCTTGGCGTTTCAAATTTTTAAACAGTTCTCCCTTTGAAGCAAATACTTTTTTCTCAGCGACCGAAGAAAATCTAGCATAAAACTCAAATACTTTTCGCAATATCTCTTCATTTTGCGGACTAAATAATTCTTCACTAAAATAACTTTCAATGATTGCATCATAACTTGTATCAATGTTTTGTCTGACTCCATTTGCCATTTCAATTATCCTTAAACCTAAACTATGAAAGGTTGAAACATTCAAATCAAATGTTATTCCTTCAAGTTTTTCTCTTAAGTCTTCGGTTGCTAGGCTAGAATAAGACAAAAATAATATATCTTCCTTTGGTATTCCCATAATTTCAATTAAGAATTTTGCCTTACCACAAATCGTCAATGTCTTACCTGATCCAGCGCCGGCAATAACTAAATTCGATACTGAATCACATAAAATTGCCTTTTTTTGACTGTCATCCAGTTTTCTACCATTTATATCATTAAAAATATCATCACGTAAATGTCTTTCAATATAGCTGTCGTTATGCGTTGTTATTTTATTATTAATCTTATCCAGTTGAGTAATTTCATAATACCTTTTCGGATACTGATTTAATTTAATATTATAATCATTCAAAATTGATTTTAAGTGTTCTTTGTTTCTTCCATCAAGATATTTGTCAACATCAAAAAAATCGTCAAACTCTTGACAAGCAAGTTTTATTAGCTGATATTGTTCGGTTATGTTGTCAAAATTATCTTCTAACTCTCTAATTAAGGAAATAAAAGCAATAGTATTTTCATTTTTGTTTTGAAAAGACTCAATAAGGTTAATTGTTTTATAATAACCCTCAAAGTGCGCCTTATCAAATCCGGTAGGATCTGCAATGATAGCCTTAAAATCAAAATTGTTTATTTCATGATTAATTTCATTGATGATTTGATTATGAGAATCGATTCTAGTTATAGAATTACGATATCTTTTCACGATATCACTATATTTTGGCATATCGCAAATTGCTTGATAGTAATTTGTTTCCGAATCACTAGGATGACTTATTTGTTCAGTGCATTTAAATAAGTCATTAAGGTCGTTTAGATACTTAACAAAAAATGGCATCTTCCGTTTTAATTTTCTTTTTTTAAAGTAATTGTTAAATAATTTAATTATATGCAATATTTTATCCTCAAATTTCATAAATTGCTGTTCGTGTTAATTCTATTTCTGCTTTTATTGATTTCCCTTAAACCGTTGTTTATATATTTCAAAATATTTTGAGAATCTCTTCTTCATAAAATAAAAGTAATCCTCTATAAAGTTAATTATAGCATAATTCGCCAATTTTCTATCTTTTAGCGTTCGACAAAGTTCGGTAAACAAAAAAAGAACAAACATTTCTGCTCATTCTTTTTGTTGAAAATTTTTTTGCTTAATTTTTTCTTATTTTGTATACCTAATGCATATCTAGACACATAATTCACCTATTTTAGAAGTCATAAAGCACATTATTTTAATATATGCTAAAACTATTTCTCTTCTGATATTTCACCTAAACACTTTAATATTTTGGCTTGATTATTTATTACTCTTCCCAATGAATAACAAATAACTGCGCCTATCATTAATACCATTATTATGATTCTGATAGAAAGATCATCCCAGAGGTTTTGGCTAATCAACCTAACCCAATAAATTGTGGCAAATGCCATTAGCCCTGTCGCAAAAATATAAAGTCCTAATTCAAAACATTTGTTTATTTTATTATTATCTTTCATTTTATCAATTCCTTTGTATTTCATAGTTAAGCATCCTTCTCATTTGAGAAAACAATCAAACAGATTATTAATATTCATTTGCGATTCTGTCAACCTTCAAGAGCCATTTGCTCTGTTATAGTCTGGGGAATTTCTATTCCTACAGCATAACAAAAGGCAATAATTTGACCTATATGCATTTCTTCATGACTTATCATCATTGCGATTATTTGATGCACATTTCGCTGTTCTCCATAGTATTCCATAAACTCTGTGCCGTTTAATGTTTCAAGGACTTTTTCGAATTGCGTATCAAACTCTGCCATTTTTTTAATAATGTCCTGCGTTGGTAGATTTATATAACTATATACTTCTTCATATACCAACTCATCTGTGCCTAACGAATTAACAATATCCCTTTGAAACAAAATTAATTCATAGGCTTGCAGTCGTATCGTATTCAATTTTTTTCTAGGTAATATCTTATCAAGATCCGTTTCGCTTAGTTCATTTAGGAATGTCAATGTAATACTTCTAACTTCTGTCCAACATGCCAAAAGTGCTTTTAATGATTCAATCATATCCTACCTCCAAATATTTTTATGTGTCTCTATTAAAGTATAGCATAATAATGCGACAACTATATGTCAGATTATAAAATGTAAATATTAAGATCTCACATAAAACAGCAAAAGCAGATAAACAAAATTAAATTGTTTCTTTTAAAACTTTTCTGCAATACTCCGTAAAGAAAATTAGAAGTTCATCAAAAATTTTATCTAAATAGCCATCTTGCAAACAGATAAAATCACCAGAATACATCCCATTTTCATATTCAATCTTATTATCCAAATCAATATTATCTGGATAGTAATTTTTAAGTTCTTTATAGGCACTAATAGAATTATGCTTCAAGAAATTGTTAATCTTGAGTAACGAATCAAATTCTTTGTATTTAGGTAATTTTTTAATATTTGCTTCACTGCCCTTTACCAAACTATTATTAAAACTATAAAACTTGGCTATTGTAAATCGTTCATCAGTATAGCCAAGGTTTTTACAAACAATCAACATTGCACGCTCTATCTCTACCGCAATTTTTTGAATATACTGAAAGAAAAATGATTTCAATATACTTGCGATTTTTCTT